>SAMEA3663026__coassemble_235_pt1 | contig 78451 bp, 94 predicted proteins | sample SAMEA3663026__metabat2_low_PE_012 | metagenome-assembled genome bin SAMEA3663026 (sample SAMEA3663026) | pig gut metagenome | biome: pig gut; feature: pig-associated habitat; material: faeces | place: France | collected 2012
TCTTAAAGAATTTTCAGGGTTAACATGTTATTAATTTGTCAAAGGTTCATGCTGTGTTTTGCGACAGCTATTAGAATATATCATAGCGCTATTTATATGTCAACACTTTTTTTTGAAAAAAATAGACTTTTTTTAATTTTTATCCAATTATTATTTCCATCAAAAAAAACGTCATTTGACATCTCGAAACCTCGTTGTCAAATGATCGTTTTTAATAGTGTGTAAAACGTTGTTATTCCTTACTATTTGAAAATAGTTACAAGCGACATCAGTAAATTACTGTCATATAACTTTGTCAAAAAAGTATTGTCTTCCACCTGCTTGTAAAGTTCTACTCCGATAGAGGTGTTAGCCAGCATTGCAATTCCCACAAATAATATCCATACAACGAGAAGTGCCTCCCCTACTCCAAATAGAACGCCGCCAATCCTGTTAATACTGTTAATGATTGGTAAGTGCGCAGCAATGGAAAGCATTTTCGTGATAATCGTAAAGATTATGACGAGACAGATAAGCAGACCAAAGAATACAATTGCCCGCAAAACCATTCTGGAAAGATATATGGCAATATAGTCAAAGAACCCTTTCGACTCCAGACGTTCTTTTTCCTCTTTGTTGTTATGTTCAATCAATGCGTCCTTCATAAACTGAGGAAATGGAATATCCTGCAAAATCCGAATCTGTTCATTCGTAGAAAAATCTGTAGTCATGTAAGTAGCTGTCAATGAATCAACCGTAGCATTGTCAGCAATTCCGCCAAGCAGTTGTTCTGTTTCCTCTCGTATCTTGTCAGAAACGTATCGTTCTAATCTTGAATTGATTTTTTTCTGAATGTTATCATCAATCTTTGTGTTTTGAATAAGCGCTTCTGTTGCGAACGGTGTAACTATGTACGCAATCAAAAGAGCTAAAACCATGAGAACCAGTTTGCAGACCGACTTCACGAGTCCGCGCATGTATCCGATAATCATAAACAGAATAAAAATCAAAACAACAAGTAAAAATAGTAAATTCATATAGATACCCCTAAATCATATTGCAAAGACTCTTCTAATCAGAGTCCGTCCCTGAAGACTGCTCGCGAACAGGATATGCATCCGTAAACGTTGCGTATTCTTCCTCCGTCGTTGCCTTCTTCTTGCCTGCATCTTTCTTTAGCTTGACAATTTCTGTCGCAGCATCATAGACAACTACATATTCAAGGTGCGAGCCCGTTGGTGTTACACTCAATACATTTCCTGCAAAGGTTCCGTCAAATTTGGTACTGCCATTTTTGCGGAAAATTTTGCATCGTGAACCACCGGAAAATATAATTTCTTTATCCGCTGCATAAATCGAATCATAATCAAAGTTAAGATATGCCGAAAATTCTTTATTTCCACGCAAATCATATATCGTCACCTTATATCGCGGTTCTGTTGTTCCTTCCTGCATAACATTCTGAACGTAACCAATATACTTTTTGTTGCTAAATACAGAAGTCAATTCTCCGGAATAATCAATGGACTTCTTAACTGTCGGTTTTTCCAACATGGAGTATAACGTGATAGTATTGGTTCCGAATGCCACGATTGTATCGTTATCAACGAATTCAACCTGTGAAATAATCTCATCATCAAACGTAAATCCGCCTACCAGACGATCGGCATTTGCATTCTGACCTACCACACCAAAGTTATAGGCTGCAAGTTCATTTTCAACTCGGTTACCAACAATGCGGATATAACTTGTAATCAGCTTTTGTCCATCATTTGAAATTGCAATATCAAGCGGATACCCACTCTTGTCTATTGTTGTCTGAATTTCATAAATAATGTCGCCGGACTTATCGTAACAGTTAATATAATTCGTCTTATCACTCTCAAGCACAACTGCAATACAGCCCTGACTGGAAACATCCACATCACAGATTGTATATGGCATAGTTTGGTTACTTACCTGACCATCTTTGTTAAACACATAAATGGAATTGCCACTCATATCGGCAACAACTGCATAATCCCCACTGGATACGGCCATTGGCATCTTCATGTCAACACCGGCTGTCCATACTGTATCACCGTTTGTATTAATATAAGAAACGCCATCCGGTGTATACTTGAGCAAATTGCCACCAAACTGAATGTAATCTGCTGTGTTTTCATAATTCGTATCATTATGACGAACTACCCGATACCCCCTGTAGGTTCTGTGCAGCATATAATACACAACACCAAGAATAAGAAGGACAGCTGCAATGCAAATAATCAGAGAAACTCTTTTTTCGGCAAAGACTTTCAGACGTTGTCTTACACTGTTAACCGGTCCTTCTTCCCGATGATTCAAAGGAATTACATTGTTTTCTTCCGGTTCATTATCCACTTGTTTATTTTTCTTAAAGGGTAAAAATTTCATATGCATCTCCGAATACTCTCTTTATCTAAAGACCCATGATATTATATCATACTTCCATGTAATATTCAATGTGCGGAAACTGACGGAAGAATCAATGTCTGTCCTTCATAAATCGGATCATCGATTTCCATCGAATTTGCCCTTGCAATATCATTTGCATATACAACATTTCCATAATAGGAAAGCGCAATCGACATGAGAGAATCTCCATAACAGATTGTATAATATGTTGGTGCACCATTCGTCGTTACAGGTAATGCCTGCTCCGTATTATCATCGACCTGTTCCTGTGTAGTAACCGCTTCTGTTGTCTGTTCAACAATAACCTCTGTCGTTGCGTTTGTATCTTCAATATTTTCCTCCGTTACCGGCTCTGTATCTGATGCATCCTTTTCGGAAGGCATAATCACATCTGCCTCCTTAACGGACAGAACCTCGGTAGCTTCTTTGGTATTCTCCTGCGCGGTCAGCTGCATACGATTAATATTTACTTCCATCTCTTTCATCTTATCACTATTATTTACAACCGAAATTCCAAGCGCAAGCATACCGAGAACCAAAAATGAACTTGCAATATAAGCAAAATGAACATTCCCGCCCTTTGTCGGATGAAGATTACTGCTTTTCTCCCGATAGTTTCTGATTAAAGCCTCATCTTTTCTTTTTATTTCTGTATCATATTCTTCCGATGTATCACCCTTTTGTGCAACAATGTAATTTTGCATAGCCTCGTTTTTTACATAATAAATGTAATACCCTTTTTGCTTGATTAACTGTCCATGCTCATACATATAAAATGCATCATCGCTTTCAAGTGAATCCGTGATGTATAGTACTTTATCCTGCCCCGGAAAGTTATCAATATGAAGCTTTTCGATTTTTTGATTGATGGCTGTCGAAAATCCCATGCGGGATAAAAACCACCCCACAACCGAAAGCTCCGGAAAATACTCTTTTACCTTTTCATAAATGTCTGCCCATGCCTCCTGGGTGAATTCGCTCTCGTCCATATCAAATTCGAGATTATCTGCCTCGACAGCACCACTAATAAAAATCAACGTTCCGATCTGTGATTCCTTAACTTCCCCTAAAAGCACGGCGCCTCTTGCATGTGTGCTCCCCGGTCTTGCTATGTAATTTAAAAATGTCACAACATAATCTTCTATATAAATTCTTTTGTTTGATGGTGGCGTACCAATTTGTCGAATGTTTTTTGGTAGTTTTACATCCGTATCCTGATGCACTGCTGCCTGCAATTCTTTATCCACGCGTGCCTGTCCGTCTTTTTCATCCTTTTTATCATAGATTACTTCTATCATATTACTCCACCCTTTCTTTCGACTGCTTGCTATCTTTTCGATCTGTAGCTATGAAAAGAATAACACGGCAAACCATGTTTCATCGTCTAATCGTGTCGCTTACAAAAAGAAATCACACGCATCTTTGTATATTATTTATAGTAATTCGACGATACAAATGGAATAGAATATACAAGCTCATGTTTAAATGTCAAACAACATGTAAATACTTTCTGCATATGTTATAAGAAGCAATAAATAATAAACAAGCGAGGTTTCTATGCGAGGTTTCTCACAAAAAATATGCCAAACTAAATATTTTTCTATGGATGAACAAGAGGCCTTGTCACTTGGACCGTATTTAGCAAGTTACCTGAGTCAAGAAGATTTATCCTCATATTCACCGGTAATTCTTTGTATCGGAACAGACCGTGCAACCGGTGATTGTCTCGGTCCGCTGGTTGGCGAGCAGCTTACTGATTACGATGAGAACTTCAAGGTCTTTGGAACTCTTGAATCACCTGTCCACGCGCTCAATCTGAATCAGACTATCCAGACAATCTACGATATGTATACGAATCCATATGTCATTGCCATTGATGCAGCTGTTGGTGACTATTCACATATCGGATATGTAACTGTCAGCAATTGTCCAATTGCTCCCGGCAAAGGAGTAAACAAAAAATTACCGGCAATCGGAGATATCTCGATTACCGGTATTGTAAATGTCGCTGGTCAAAACGCAAATCTGTTGCATACGACCAGACTTTATACAGTTATGCAGCTGGCAAATTGCATTGCTTCTGCTCTGAAATATTCGATTGATTATTTAGACTTTGGGGCTTTGTAGAATTCAACAGACTCCGTAACCGTCTTTGCCTTGCCTTCTTCCATAATTGCAATCAAATCATCTATACGATTTGGCTTACAAAGCTCCTCCCCTAAACGAGAAACAAATTGTTCCCTGATATATTCATCAAGCTTCGCATAGTCTTGCTCTTTGGCAGCAATAAAATTCTCTAAATTCTGACATTCCGCCTTCATCTGCTCAAGTGCCGGAAGACGTCTCTCATTGATTTCATCTGTAATCAACTGTGTTGTCTGCTCATCAAATTCACGAAGCTTCTCTTCCTTCTCCTGATTGATAGAATCTGCCTCTGATTCCAAATCAGCAATCTTCTCATCAAAAGCCTCAAGGTTATACTGACTTTCGTCCTCATCCTTTGTGATGGACTTCTTAATACTCTTTACTTCCTTCTTATTTGCCTTAATCTGATTCTGAATCTTACGCGCTGTCCTACACACATCATTATACGTGCCTAATGTTGCTCTGTAAATCATGACATAAATTACAACAAGAAGAACAAATACAAGAACAAATACAAGATTTGCGAAAAATGTATTTGCATGAAAAGCCTTTCGTACAAGTAAACGAAAAACTGTCGGTACACCAACGAAATAAACGGCTAACGAAAGAATCCATGCGACTGTTTCGCCAATGCCTCTTGGCATAAACATTGTAAAAAATGTCTTTGAAGAAATAAACTTTGATACCCGCTCGCGCTTGATTAAGCCCTTCATCTCGCTTTCTAAATCTTTGATTTTTTCGCGAGTATCTTTGGTTTCTTCATCAATACGAGCATTCATGCGCTGATTTTTCTTTTTGTCACGCTTGTTTAATACACCCTTTTTCTTGGAATGGTTCTCATCCAGACGATCCTCATACGTATCAACAATCGCCTGTCTGCTCTTCTTAATTGTAGAAGCAATCTCGTCTGCAATAAACTTCTCTTCTGATGCAATGTTCTTAACCATCTTCTTCTGCTGAGCGTGCATTTTGTCAATTTCATCAGAAAGCTGATTACGATTCAAAAGTTGATTCTTTGCCTCAACCAAATAATCCTGACTTTCATTCATAGCTTCCATTTTTTATCCCCCTTAGCATCGTACTTAATTATGCTGAGCATTCATATACTCTTCAAGACGAGCCTTGTCAATCTTCACACGATTGTCCATAGTCTTCATAACATCCGAAATCTGATATCTCCGATATGTACTGTTGTCACTCAAATCATATACCTGGTTTGTAGTGAAACCTAGCACAACCGGTCGAAGGACATTCTCTGTATTTTCCGTGAGCACAAGTCCTTTCTCGCGGTTTGAAAGCACGATACAAACCCCCGGTGTCAATATCTTAATACTCTGAATAAGAGCTGCAACAATCTCTTCATCATAAACGTCTTTGTTTGCAAGCAAATATTTAATCGCGCTGATTTCAGACTGCGCATCCCCCTGCAGACGCATACATGTCATTTGGTCAAATGTATTTGCAACCTGAAGTACCTTCGTACTTCTCCAAATCTTTGACTCATCGCGACGACTTTCTCCATATAAAATCTGATGCATCTGTGCAATGATTGTACGAACACCACTGTCAAGTGTCATGTCCTCGCGCACAAGCCCAAGTCCGTCATTCTGGAATTTCTTGACGATAACCATATCATTCACATCGTAATCATCGTATTTATCCCGAATTTTGTTAGGGAGCATTAGCTTACCGATATCATGTAATAATGCTGCAAGGACGAGTGTCTCCTGCTCCACCTGTGTATAGAATAACTGCGATGAAATAAGTGCTGAAAGAATCGCAGTATTGATTACATGCTTATATACATAATCTGTCGTGCTGCGAAGATTTTGTGTGAAGCTTATTTTGTGATCCAGACGACCATAATTTACAATAATGGCATTTGCCAAACGCTTAAGATTGACAGTTGCCTTGCCTGTCAAAATATTGCTTAGCTCCTCACGAATACTGAATACCGCCATTGTCTGAAAACGCTCAAACTCAAGCTCCTCATCCGTAAGCGGCGGAACCGGTTCTGCCGGCTCCAAAATATATAGTCCAAGAAGGCCAAAATTCTTGACGCTTTCAATGCCTTGAAGAGTCAAGCGTGTGTTACGCTCATAAAGCAATACACCGGATTTGTTATATATTGGCTTTGCGAGTCTCATACCCCATTTGAGGTCCTCTGCCCTGACAAATATCATTTTGGTTCCCCTCCTTTAAGATTTCAAAATATACACAAAAATTTTAACATATTTTCTGCAACAATTCAACGAAAATGCTATATTTTCTCTATTTTTTCTAATTTATGCAAACTCCTGACTTTCATCGAGTTTTTTTTCTATGCTTGTCTGCGGACTGAAGCATTCCTGATATACCTTTGCGTATTTTTTATTTGCAAAAACATTTTCGGCATATTCCTCTATGAGCGAGATCGCCAGTTTTTTTGCTTTACAATATAGACGAAACAACTCCTTGTTAGTATCGGCACATTTTTTATTTTCTTTATATTTCATTATCATTCCGCTTCGTTTTTTGTAATTAAACGATACGACAAGACCAAAATAGATAATTACACGATGAAATACAGTTGGTGCAACGTAAAAGTTACACCATTTACGCATACGACGCACGCTTCGCAACACTGTAACCGAATCCGCCTCCGGTGAAACGTGTGCGATTGCATCCGCATACTCCTTCTTTGAGACTAGTGTATTCCCCGGACAATACGAAAACGGATTCCTGCCATCCATAAGCATAAGCATGCGATCAAACTCTGACTCCATAAGGTTATGCGCCAGCTCCGTTGTATCGCGCGTGTGATTTACAAATCCATGGCAATAGCCATCCAACGCAAAATGACAAATCACACCATACATATAAACAAGCGATTTTTGGGATGCAGTCATTTTTTCCTTCATCGTCTTTTTATTTTTCGTATCCTTTTGCATAACTGCCGCTGCATACTGCATCAAATCAAGACACGGATTTGCATGTTCTCTTGAGCAAAGTTTATTTCGTTTGTCATTCAAAAGCGCATGATAAAACGAATAGATATCCGGTCCGTGAACACCGATATTAAAAATGTCAATATTTTCCTCAATTGCCTGTCTTATTGCCGGCGAAAGCTCCATTAACACTTCCTGACCAAATCGATAATGTGCATAAGTATTTGGCATATTTCCCCCTAAAATAAAGCTGCCCGAAGAGCAACGCTTCAAGCAGCTTTTACATTTTTATTTTGAAATAGAATTTGTTCTGTTTAATGCACTGATTAATGCCGAAACGGAAGCATCGATAATATCCGTTCTGATACCTGCTCCCCAGCAAATCTTTGGATTTCCTTCCACCTCAATACCTACATAAGCACATGCCTGCGAATTCGAACCAAGCTGTAACGAATGCTCCTCATAGCTTATTAATGAGAACTTGATATCAAAGTGCTTCATAATTGCATTGCTCACAGCATCAAGTCTTCCGTTGCCATGACCATGATAAACCTTTTCCGTGTCATTAACGGTAATCGTGATTTCTGTATCGATACCATCCTTTTGAACAAAATGAACTTCCTTTAACTCAATCGGACTGCTGCAGTTCACATATACCTTCTGGAAAATATCAAGAACCTCCTTTGGTGAAAGTTCTTTGTGCTGCTCATCGGAAACGCCTTTCACTGTATAACCTAAATCCTCGCGCATCTTTGCCGGTAAGTCAAAGCCATACTTCTGCTCAAGAATAAATCCGATACCGCCCTTACCCGACTGGCTATTGATACGAATAACATCTCCGTCATATTTACGTCCGATATCTTCCGGGTTAAGTGGTAAGTAAGGAACCGTCCACATATTGTCCGGATCCTCCTCGCGGCATTTCATACCCTTGGCGATTGCGTCCTGATGTGAACCCGAAAATGCTGCAAATACCAATGCGCCTGTATATGGTGAACGCTCGTACACATGCATTCTTGTAAGTCTTTCATATACTTCTGTAATTCGAGGAATGTCTGTGAAATCAAGCTCCGGATCAACACCGTGTGTAAACATATTCATGGCAAGTGTGATAATATCAACATTTCCGGTACGCTCACCATTGCCAAACAACGTTCCCTCAATACGGTCCGCACCTGCAAGTAAACCAAGCTCAGCATCTGCAACACCACAACCTCTGTCGTTGTGCGGATGTAAAGAGAGAATCACATTCTCACGGTTATGCATGTTGTTACTCATATACTCAATCTGACTGGCATAAACATGTGGGAGAGACATTTCAACCGTTGCAGGTAAATTAATAATGACCTTACGATCCGGAGTAGGTTTCCACTCATCAATGACCGCATTACAAACCTCCAACGCATAATCAATCTCTGTGCCGGTAAAGCTCTCCGGTGAATACTCAAACTGATAATTCACATTGTACTGCGCTGCTAAATCATTTAATAACTTTGCACCGTCGGTTGCTATCTTTAAAATCTCTTCTTTTGACTTTTTGAACACCTGCGTTCTCTGTGCATATGATGTTGAATTGTACAAATGTACAACTGCATTCTTTGCACCGGAAACCGCCTCAAAGGTTTTCTTGATAATGTGTTCGCGTGCCTGAGTTAAAACCTGAATTGTCACATCATCCGGAATTAAGTTTTCCTCAATCAATGTACGGCAAAACTTATACTCTGTCTCAGATGCTGCCGGGAAACCAACTTCGATTTCCTTAAATCCTACACGAACAAGTTCCTGAAAAAACTCAAGCTTTTCATCTAAACTCATCGGCACAATCAGTGCCTGATTGCCATCACGTAAGTCTACGCTACACCACGCCGGTGCCTTATCAATGTATTCCTTGTCAACCCAGCTTGTGCTTTTTACCGGTGGCATATAGTAACCACGCTTGTAATGTTCATAATTTTTCATACCCATTTCCTACCTTTCTTACACAAAATTTGTTTGTGCATCTGTGATTTATAGAAAGGGGGCTCACGCAAAAAAATAAACCTGAGTCTCCAATCAACTTAGAGACGCAAGTTCTTGCGCGGTACCACTCTAATTCATACAAACGTATGCTCTCTCACAGATACGAACCTCTCGGTCTTATATCCTCCTGCTATAACGGTCAGGCTCCGTCCATGTCTACTGATGATAAAATCACCGTTCAACCGGCTGCTCTGAGGCGAGTTCAAAACATCTTGGACACTGTCTCACACCAACCGACAGCTCTCTGAAGTCTTAAATGCTTCTACTATTCCTCTTCATAGCATTTAACTGTACCAAACATATCATAAGAATTCTTTTCTGTCAACTACCACATAAAAAAAAGCAAGAATTAAATACGAAATACAAGTGACAGGCAAAGGCTCATCTTGTATAATAAAATGGTAGTATTTATCGAATTGTGGAGGTGCATCCTTATGAACTATAAAATCGTATTTCCGGAAGGAAAACGAAAAGCTATCACATTTAGCTATGACGACGGTCAGATTCACGACAGACGACTTGCCGCTCTTTTTGATCAATATGGTCTAAAAGCAACCTTTCATCTTAATTCAGGTACATTAGATACCCCCGGATTTATGACGAGCAAAGAGCTTAATACAGTATATGCAAATCATGAAATTGCATGCCACGGTGTGCAGCATCTATGGCCAAGACATCTTTCGAAGGAACAGATGGTAAATGAAATCTGGGAAGACCGAAAGGCGCTCGAAGCAAAGACCGGTCGTATTGTCAATGGCATGTCTTATGCATACGGTGAATATTCAGAGGCATTCATCGCTACTGCAAAAGCACTAGGCATCGTTTATTCCCGTACCGTAAATGCCATTCATGGTTTTAACTGTCCGGCGGACTTTATGGAATGGCATCCATCCGTTCACCACAATGATCTGTTTGCAGACGATTGCTTACTCAATCGTTTTCTTGATCCCGAAGATTATCTCGATATGCCGCTTCTATACATATGGGGACACAGCTTCGAATTCGAGCGTGAACAAACATGGGACAAGATGGAAGCTCTTTGCAAAAAGCTGTCCTTCCGTGATGATATTTGGTATACAACCAATATAGAGTATTATCGCTACATGCAGGCCGTTCGGGCACTGGAATCCAATACGGACGGAACAATGCTTTGCAACCATTCCAACACCCCGGTATGGATTTGCAAAGACGGCAAGCTATCATCCATTTAACAGCTTACATCTTCGATTTGCCAGTCAATCGGTTCAACGCCATGTTCCATCAAAAATTGATTTGCTTTGCTAAAATGCTTACAACCCCAAAAGCCGCGATAAACCGATAACGGAGACGGATGTGGTGCTTTTAGAATCAAATGGTTTGGGTTATTAAGCATAGCCGCCTTCTTCTGGGCAAAGCTTCCCCAAAGCAAAAATACAATCGGACGATTCTGCTCGTTAATAACACGAATTGCCGCATCCGTGAATTCTTCCCAGCCTTTTCCCTGGTGCGATGCAGCCTGATGTGCGCGTACGGTAAGCACGGAATTTAACATGAGCACTCCCTGCTTTGCCCATTTTACAAGGTAACCATTGTTTGGAATCTTACATCCAAGGTCATCATGAAGCTCCTTATAAATATTGACAAGCGATGGTGGAATTTCAACATCCGGGCGCACAGAAAAGCATAGTCCATGTGCCTGCCCTACATTATGATATGGATCCTGTCCGATAATGACACATTTCACATTAGAAAGCGGTGTCAGATGAAAAGCATTAAAGATGTCATCTCCCGGCGGAAACACCTCATGATTCTTGTATTCTTCTCTTACAAACAAAAACAGCTTGCGATAATAATCTTTTTTGTATTCGGGTGCCAACGCCGGCATCCAGTCATTTGAAATTGGTGGCATTATTTGACCTCTCAATCGAATGATTTTGTCGTAATTATACGTATCTGACATTATAGCACATTTTTATATTTCGTGTCACTTCTACACAGAAAACTCACACATTTGAAAAATTGTCATAAAATGAATTATACGACTTGAAGTTCGAAAAGGAGGCTATCATTTTGGAACAATATAGATTTTACGGACGAAATCAGGGAATGCCTAACCGAAATATGTGCGGTTGTGAATCGAACCGAAAACAAGCTCCAAATCCGTGTGGCTGCGAGTCCGGCAAAATGCAGGCGTTTAACACCTGTGGCTGCGAGTCCGGCAAAATGCAGACGTTTAACACCTGTGGCTGCGAGTCCGGCAAAATGCAGGCTTATGATACCTGCGGTTGTGAGAGTTCTGTACACGAGATGAAAGAGCATACCTGTAAGGAAGAGCATTGCTGTCATATAAAACCAATCGGCATGGCATATGTTCCAATGCAGGCATGGGAGAAAATGTATGACCAAAAAACTGCTTTAGTTCAGGGTACAGCATTTCCGTCTCTTAACTTAATCTTTTGCGGTGTAAGGGGGAAAATGTGATGCAGCAAAAATCAAAGCATGAACTTATGAATTTGATTAACCAGTTTTCGTTTATGGTTGACGATATCGCATTGTATCTTGACACGCATCCTACGTGCCGGGATGGAATTGATGCCTACAAGCATTATAAAATGCTTCGCGAGGAAGCGATTTCCGATTACACATGCACATATGGACCAATCAGCAAATATAATGTAAATGTCGACAATTATTGGGACTGGGTAAATAAGCCTTGGCCATGGGAAGGAGCGTGTGATTGTTAAATGTGGGTATATGAAAAACGACTTCAGTGTCCTGTAAATATCAAAGAGACAAACGCGAAACTTGCACAGGCAATTATTAGTCAGTACGGAGGACCCGATGGTGAAATGGGCGCTTCCATGCGTTATCTCTCACAGCGGTATGCAATGCCGACAAAGGAAGCAATGGCAACTCTGACAGATATCGGCACAGAAGAGCTCGGGCACTTAGAAATTGTCGGAACGATTGTCTATCAGCTGACAAAAAATTTGTCGATGGAAGAAATCAAGGCATCCGGCTTTGACAAATACTATATTGACCACACGATTGGTATTTGGCCACAGGCAGCAGGCGGAGTTCCGTTTAACGCTTGTGAATTCCAGAGCAAAGGTGATCCTATCACCGACTTATACGAAGATCTTGCTGCCGAGCAGAAAGCCCGCAGTACCTATGATAATATTTTACGTCTCTGCAAAGATTATCCTGATGTGTATGAGCCGATTAAGTTTTTACGTGCAAGAGAAATCGTTCATTTCCAGCGATTCGGTGAAACGCTTGGACTTATAACCGAAAAACTTGACAGTAAAAACTTCTATGCTTTCAATCCAAGCTTTGATAAATCAGCACCTTGCGTCGATTGCAAATAATACGTTATGCTGCCATGAATGAATTGTCAGTCATGGCAGTATTTTTTGTCAAATAAAGTGTTGTTTTTGTGAAATTATGATGTTTGCTATTGCTTATATTGACAAATACTTATAAAATAGAGAAAATATGGAAAATATGCACAGAAGGGGAATGGCGCATGACAACAGCTGCAAATAATCACGGGTTAAAATTTGACAAGAAAAAAATTTGGGGAAATATTTTCAAGTGGGGTTTGATTATCGGACTACTGGCTTTCGCCTGCTACAAAAATCAGGAATTTATGAAGGACTCTCTGAATGAGGTTTCTAATACACCTGTTTACAAATTAATTTTATGTATGATACTTGCCAATCTTTTTTTCATTGCTGAAGGCTGCATTATCAGCAAAATGACATCAACCGGAGAAAAGAAGCTTACAATCGGACAAGGCATAAGCTGTACTTATATGTGTGCTTTTTATCGTCTCACGACGCTTGGAAGCGGTAACGGAATCGCTCAGCTTTACTACTACAACACAAAAGGTATTCCGGTTGCAGAAGCAACAGGCATGTCAATTTCACAATATGCCTTCCAGAAAATCACAATCGGGCTTTTTGGCGTTGCCTCCTTCATCGGCGTTGCAACGGTCGGCAGTCATGCGCTTTTAAAATACACCTGGTTTATGCTTGCCGGTGTCGTTGTCATTTCCTTCATTTGTCTGTTCCTGTTTCTGATTACTGTTTCAAAAACAATTTCAGACTTTGTAATGTGGCTCGCAAGAAAAATCGTAAAGCCAACATGGAAGCTTCACAAACGTTTGGACTCTGCGCAGGAAGCAATCAATAGTCTTCAGTCTCAGAGCCGATTGATTTGGAAAGACAAAACGCTTTTTCTTCAGGTCGTTTTTTTAAATGTGTTTAAGTTTGCCTGCTGGTATATTATCCCGGGCATTTTATTCATCGGAAGATATAACATTAATCTTATCTTTGCTCTTACGCTCATGGCTGTTTGTAACATGCTTGGCTGTGTAATGCTCGCGCCATCCGGTGTAGGAACGCTTGATTATGTTTTTTCACTTCTTTTCGGAACAGTCATTCCTGATGGAGAAGTCATTGCGGCAACAATTGTTTTATACCGGTTCTTTACATGGATTGTTCCATTCTTAATTGGTATCATTCCTGCTGCATTTTTAAAAAAGGAGAACTAAAAACTATGAGACCTTCTGTACTCATTATGATGTCAACCTACAACGGCGAAAAATATGTTTCTGAACAAATCGAAAGCATCCTCGCACAACAGCACGTTGATATTACACTTGCAATTCGCGATGATGGTTCAAACGATACAACCTTACATATATTGAATGACTACGCTGCAAAACATCAAAACATCTCTGTGACTGCAGGCGATAATATCGGTTATGCCGCAAGCTTTTGGACACTTTTAATGCAGGCTGATACATCGTATGATTACTATGCTTTTGCTGACCAGGACGACTTATGGGATGCAAACAAAATAGCTGCTGCAATTTTTGCAATCAAAAAAACAGACAACCCTCTTACACTTTATACAAGTGCACTTCGGGTTGTTGACGAAAATTTAAACGAACAATATATCAACACTTTTCCAAGACTAAAGCCAACTCTTGGAAGTGCCATCACAAGACCTCGTTTATCCGGTTGTACAATGGTATTTTCCAATTCACTTCTTCGTCTCTGTCAGACAATTGACATTCGGAAAGCGGATGGCAGGTGTCTTGCACATGATGTTGCGGTTTATTTATCAACACTTGCATGTGGGGGCAAAGTAATTTTTTCAAAACGAAGCTACATTCGTCTTCGTCGCCACGCAAAAACTGTAACAGGACATGGCAAAAGTGTGTTTAAACGTGCTGCTACCGTTCTTGACATTTTCTTTACACGTCGCAAAGAAGCTACAAAACAAGCGCAGTTTTTGCTTACGCACTATGATGAACAGCTCACAGACGAAAGCCGAGCGATTCTTGATGCGATTCTCGCTTACCCAACCTCATTCAAAAAAACGATTGCACTCTGCTTTGACCATCGTATCAAATGCAGACTTCGCTCAGTGGACATCGTAAATATTTTTGCTATTCTATTCCATTGCTATTAATCACGAAAGGACTCTCGCATGAAAGACATTTGTGTTGCAGGTATAATTTCATACAATCCGGACATCGCGCGCCTAACCGAAAACATAACAGCAATCTGCAATCAGGTTTCTTACGTCATTGTCATAGACAACGGCTCCGACAACTACGCCAAAATAAGCGCAAAGCTTTGCAGCTTCGACAATGTCATACTTCATGCATTGGGCGAGAACAAGGGCATAGCCTACGCACTGAATCAATGCTTTATGCTTGCCGAAAAAAAGCACGCCAAATGGATTTTGACGCTTGATCAGGACTCTGTTTGTCCGTGTGATATGATTACAAAATATGCTTCATATCTTTCAAAAATTCGCAAGAAAACAGATGCGAACAAATTTGAACATATCGGTATACTCTGTCCAACGATTGTTGACCGCAATGTCGGAGTAATCGAAGGGGATTGTTCCCATTCCAAGCCTGTTTCAAAATGTATCACTTCAGGTGCCCTTACCTCTTATGCGGCATGGGAAACAATTGGTGGTTTCGACGAAAAGATGTTTATTGACGGCGTTGACTTTGAGTTTTGTGAACGACTGCATAAATACGGCTATTACATAATTCGTGTTGCAAACGTGGAGCTTTTGCATGAGCTTGGACAAATGACATCGCATAAAGTACTGTGCAAGACAGTCTACGTGAAAAACCATTCAGCCACTCGCAAATATTACATCACGCGCAATCGATTTTATGTAGCAAAAAAACATAAAAAACCGTTCTCCATATTAAAAGCACATCTTTCTGCCATAAAAGCATTTTTTACTGTTTTACTCTTCGAATCTGACAAAACAGAAAAATGCAAAGCGATCTGTAAAGGGGCACGGGACTACAAAAAAATGTAACAACGATAAGAAGAGCTCTCCGCATGCGGAGAGCTCTTTTTGAATAGAAATTCATTTATTTAATTATTCTACTGTTACAGACTTTGCTAAATTACGTGGCTTATCTACATCAAGGCCTTTTGCTTCGGATGTGTAATACGCAATCATCTGCAAAATAACGGCTGTAGCAAACGTTGTAAACTCACTGTCTAACCGCGGAATACGGATATGGCAATCACATACCTTCGTGTCTGTAACACTTTCATCCATGCTGACTAGAACGACGTAAGCACCTCTTGCCTTCACTTCCACAATGTTAGAGATAACCTTGTCGTAAACCTTCTCTTGCGTTGCGAATGCAATCACAGGCACATTCTCTGTAATCAGAGCGATTGTACCATGCTTCAATTCGCCGGCTGCATATGCCTCTGCGTGTACATAAGATATTTCCTTAAGCTTTAATGCTGCCTCAAGGCCCATAACATAGTCAAGGCCGCGTCCAATGTAAAATGCATCCGGGGAAAGCTTAATCTGATTTGCAATTCGCTTGATTTCTTCTGCCTGCGTAAGCGTTTCTTCGATGATATTCGGAGCACTCAAAAGCTTTGAAATAAATTGTCTTGCCTTTGTTTCCGTGATGATGTTCTTTACTAACCCTAAGCGACAGGCAATCAGGTACATAGCAGCTACCTGAACGGTATAAGCCTTTGTACTTGCAACGGCAATTTCCGGACCTGCATGTGTATAGAGAACATAATCACTCTCACGTGCAATCGTTGAACCCTTTACATTAACGATGGAAAGGACCTTTGAGCCAAATGTTTTTGCAAGCTTCAAGGCCTCTAATGTATCGATGGTTTCACCCGACTGTGATAATACGATTGTAAGTGTATTCTCATCAATGATTGGATTCTTATAACGAAATTCGGATGCAATTTCAACCTGTACAGGAATGCGAAGCTTCTCCTCAATCAACTGCTTTCCAACCATGCCGGCGTGCATAGCCGTACCACATGCGACAATGGTAATGCGTTTGCAATGCTCAAAGATCGCATCATCAATACCATCTTCTTCAAAGCTTGGTAAACCATCCTCTACACGCGGTGAAACGGTATTACGGATGGCATCCGGCTGCTCAAAGATTTCCTTGAGCATAAAGAATGGATACCCACCCTTCTGTGCACCCTCAATATCCCAGTTTACTGTTAAAATCTCCGGTTTCGTAACATGACCTTTGAGATCTTCTACAACAATCTCATCCTTTGTGAGAGTCAGGATATGGTATTCAGGAACAACAAAATAATCTTTTGTAAATGCAATCACTGCTGTCAGGTCTGATGCAATAATAGAGCCCTGATCACAATGTGTTGCAATCATTGGGCTGACATTTCGGATAGCAAAAATCTTATCCGGAATATCCTTAAACATAATACAAAGTGCAAATGCACCTGATAAAAGCTTTATCGTTTTCTTGATTGCCGCAATCGGATCACCCTCATAAAAAATGTTGAGAAGCTGTGCAACAACCTCAGAGTCAGTCTCTGATACAAGCTTGTCAGCCAAACCATATTCTACAATAAGCTGACGATAATTCTCGATTATACCATTATGTATTAATACAACATTTCCCGCATGATGAGGATGTGCATTTACATCTGTTACACCACCGTGGGTTGCCCATCTTGTATGACCGATACCACAAGTTGCCGAATTTTCATCCGACGCGCACAAATTGCGAAGCGCCTCGACTTTACCTGTTCTCTTATGCAAAGTTACTTCGCCATTCTCCAAAAGTGCCAAACCCGCACTATCATATCCTCGATACTCTAACCGTTCCAGTCCGTTTAATATAATATCTTTTGCGGGAATATTTCCTGTGAATCCTATGATTCCACACATAATATATACCTCTATTCATTTATTTGCTGAACTATTGGATATTTGTTTTGAAGTTACCCTCATATTTGCTCCAATATACGCACTCAGCAATACGGAAGAGCATCCGCCGAATTTTCGATAACTCTTCACCTCGTCACCCTTGACAGCATCTGCAAGGTTCTGGCGCTAAGGTTCTTAACCTTTCGAAATCTATTTCCTCCCAAAATAATAGACACCTCATTTTATCATATGCGCAATAAAAACGCAAATATGCAGGAAAACCCGGAGCAGGCTCCGGGTTAATAATAGCTTAATTCTATATCATTTACATATTGCATTAGATTTTCACTTGCGTGATTATAATCCCAACATAAATATTCTCCATGTTCATCACTCTCATAATGCGGATTCACTATTTCATATGGATTTATGTATAAATAGCTATTTCCGGACTGCACAAAACACTCTGTGTAATCATTATACGACTCCGCCAAAAGAAAACTCTTGTTTAAATCATGTACCCCCCATAAATCCTCTTCCGTGAAGCCAACTTCCTTATTACTCGAATCCAATGTAACTTCTGAATAATCGGCACTTTCATCCCAAAACCAAAGGGAAATCCGAAGCATTTTTCCGCTGTTCATATCAAATACAATCGTTCCTGCCGATGACATATAAACCGGATTATAAAACGATAATATTCCGATTTCTCCGGAATAAATGACTTCATCTTCAATAGCTAATATTTTGAGAGCTTTCAGTTTCGGATTTGCTCCTTTATCGTTAAACACTGACGCAAGCGCCTTTTGTCCTTTTTCGCTCAGACTCTCCGAAAGTGTCTGAAGAATACGATTCTCATATTCATTCATTTGACTGTCTGTATATGTCTTGTCTGTTTCAACAAACACGGAATCATTGTTTAACATGGCGTCACTCAATTGATTATCAGTCATCATAACCGTCGTGTTGACGGCCGAATAGTCACTTTTCGTAATCTTTTTTTGCAATCGTTCATCCTCCCTTTGATAAATCAATTTCGGGATCTCGAGAGCGAGCAAAGTAATCACAATCAAAGCAACAATTGAAACACATATTTTTATCGCCATTTTCGCCTTGCTGCGCTTATGCATATTCTATCTCCTTATTATCTTCTGCACATGAAATTGTTACGGAAATGTCTGTACCAACCCCAACCGTGCTTACGATGTTTAACTCACTGTTATGAATCTTCGCTATCCGTGTACAAAGGGCCAGTCCAAGTCCGGCACCTCCTTGTTTACGGGCACGCGATTTATCAACCATGTAAAATGGTTCCTTTATTTTGTCAATCTGGTCCTCCGGAATACCATAGCCCTCATCCGAGACGCAAATTCGGTATTTCTTATCTTCATGCACACCAATTACCATCACCTTCCCTCCGGCTTGGGAAGCCTTGCCCGCATTATCAAGCAGGTTAATCAGCATCGCAATCAATAAAGCAGGTTCAGCCATTACATGGGCCTTGTCAAAACGAAACACAATCGAAATACTATATTTCTTTTCGATAAAGACAGCCTCCGACTGTAGCTGTTTAAAGATTGAACCAATGGATATGCGGCTAAGCTCGAAATCTGCTTTATCCATTACAATGAGATCAAGCAAATGAAAAGACATTTGTTCCAAACGTTTTCCTTCCCGGTAAATAAAATTACTATACTCATATTGCTTGTCCTGTGATATATTTCCGGAACGAAGCAAATCTGCATAACCAATAATTGATGTGAGCGGAGTCTTTATTTCATGTGTAAAATTGCCAACAAAATCCTCCTGCTTTCGAGCCTCATTTTGAAGTGCCCCGATATAATCTTCTGTTCTGCTTGCCAGCTCATTTAGTGTAATGCCTAAACTTTGAACCTCGCATGAACGCATCGCCCGATAGCTTTCATCCACACGGACAGAATAATCTCCGGCAGAGATCTGCTCAGCCGCTTTTGTAATCTTTGAGATAGGTCTTGTAATAAAGCTCGAAAATACCAAAAGAATTACGGCAACTACAACTGAGGAAGCCAAAATCAGCTTCCGGTATAGCTGATAATTTGACTCACGACGAGCAAATACATCACGCAAACTACCATATACAATCAAATAGTAATCATCCAATCTTCTGGATATTTGCAAAGTCTGCTCTCCGTCAACAGTAACAACGCCTAACACCGTTTCCCCGTTTTTTAAATCTGTTACAGAAGACAACCGGTTTTTTTCCTCCCACATCTCATAATCTCCAACAAACGGTGTCATCTCGCCATTGTTCGTCATTCCGATCTGACGCTCAAATCCGGCAAGAGAATATTTTTTGTACGTCTGCTCCGGCACATCCTCAATCGATGAAATGTAGATTGTTAGCATATTCATTGTCCGTTCTGTTTCGGATACCTTTTGTTCATACTCTGAATGATAGAGATTGTTGATAATCAAAAAACCGCCAACGGCAGTAAGTACCATAAGCAGGCAATATGTCATTATAAAGATTTTAAATGAAATTTTCATAGTTTACTCCACAAAACGGTATCCTACCTTAAACACAGTCTGAATTTGCTTTTCGAAACCAAGTTTTTTACGAATACGATTGATGTGTAAATCAACGGTTCTCGTATCGTCATCATACAAATCGCCCCAGACACGTTCATAAATTGTCTCACGATAAAGAGCAATATTTTTGTTTTTGACAAGCAACATTAATAAATCAAATTCCTTATAGGTAAGCTCTATCTGCTTTCCATCTTTCACAACGCTTCTTGATATCGGATCTATCACCACGTCGCAAACATGAATCTTTTCGGCAAATTTATGGAAGCGACGAAGTACAACCTCCACTCTTGCAATAAGCTCAATCCTGTCAAACGGTTTTACAATATAGTCTTCCGCTCCCAGTCTAAGTCCCTTGACACGGTCTCGTACATCGGCTTTTGCCGTAAGAAAAATAACCGGCACATCATATTCCCGAATATACTCAATCAATTCAAACCCATTAATCTTTGGAAGCATGACGTCAAGCAATACCAAATCAAAAACCGCATTTTCAATTGCATTCGATGCCTCTTCCCCATCATATGCACAAGTACATGAATACTCGCCTGTACCCTCTAACGTTTCTTTTATTAGATTTGCAATTGGATATTCATCATCCACAACAAGAATTTTCATCATACGTAATCTATCCCCCTTTGCATGATTTCCTTCAAAATCTGTATGCGCATGCACCCTATGATCGTACAATACATAGAAGTTGTATCGTAAATGTAACAAATGCTAGAAATTACCACAAAGTGCACGAATACCGACCAGCATCAACAGATGTACAGGATAAAACGCATAGAATAGATATTTGTTTCCGTGTCCGCGCTCGCCATTGTATTTCATAACAAACGGCAATCCGAGCAACGCCACAACTTCTATGACGGATACAACAGAAAGTGTCACAATACAAGCCAGCATCTGCTTTACCTTATTATCCCGGAAAGCATATGCAAGTATTATGGCAACAATCCCCATCACATCATAGTCTGCTCGAGACAGGTATGCTATAGCCATTGCCCCAAGTGCTGTCAAAAGAATACCGATCATTCGCAAGCTTGGTTCCTTACATAAATTATCAATTGCATCAATCAAGGTTATCGATATAAGGCCAAATGCAAGTGTAAAAAAAACATTCTGATACGAAAATTCCACCAACTGTCCTGCCCTAACGTCCTCCCCGCGAAGCGTGAAGGCAAGATCAAATGGTATTTCGGAAATAATAGCAAACAAAAGTAAACGCACAAAGTACATAATACGATTGTGCGTTTTTGAAAAACCTTGTATAAGTAAAAAAATAAATATCGGAAATGCAATACGACCAATCAAGCGCATCATAAAATATAGCATTACAAGTCCGGTAAGTTTTAAATTGTCCCCCGAACCATGAATTTCAGGATGCGCTTCAATAAATGGCCACACGACAACAGCGCCTGTATGGTCAATCAACATTGTAAGCATTGCAATCCATTTCAATTTGTTTCCTGACATAATTCTTCCCCTAACCCAAAAAGAATCGCCGGAAGCATATGAACACGGTTAAATGGAAACGAGAAATAATAACCATCTACAAAATCATAGGTTGCGGCAATCATTTCTTTGGCAATGCAAATTCCAATGGCCTCTCCCTCTTCCTTCGTTGCATTCTCCGGATAACGCTCGATAACTGCATCTGTAACGGATACTCCCGCAATTTCATTTTTCATAAAGTTTGCATTTTTTCGGCTGACAAGTGGCATAATACCACATAAAATGCGTGCGCCGGTCTTTGCTTTTATTGTTCGGAGATGATTAATATCATCTTCACTAAAAATCGGTTGTGTCAGGAAGAAGGACGCACCCGCTTCCATTTTGCGAATTACACGCTTGATCTCTATATCTAAATTTCGTCTGTTATGATTGATTGCCCCACCATAACACATTGGAGAAGCAGCAAACATTTCATCATTCATATCACGAAGCATCTGCATAAGCCCAACAGAATCAAAATTAAAAACAGCCTTTGTGCTCTCGCGAACCATAGACGGAATCGGATCGCCTGTCACGACAAGAAAGTTCAAAATATCGTTAATATGTGAACCAAGAAGCTGCGAGCGAATTGCGATTGCATTTTTGTCTCGACAACAAATATGCGGCATAACAGCCATACCCGTCTCCTGTCTGATTTTTTTCGCCATCAAAATCGAATCAATTCGCGTACGTCCGGATGGCGAATCCGGAAATGTAAGTACATCAACATTTGCATTCTGCAGCATACGCGCTGCCTGAATAATTCGGTCATCATTCGCATCAAACGGCGGAGCAAGTTCAACCGCCAAAAGCTTACGTGTCTTGATTGTTCCATCTGAATTATATATAAAACCTTTATGCGGTACGGATTCGTTATCCTTTGCAACTGTTTTGTCCGATTTCTTATGTGGTTGTTGTACGAAGCTTAATGTATCATGAAGTTCTTTAATAAATGTTGGGGTTGTACCACAACAGCCTCCGATGATATCAACGTCCAACTGCATAAGCGCACGGACCTGTTTTGCAAAATATGCGGCATTGTCCGAAAAAGTAATCTTATTTCGGACACGTCTTGGATAACCTGCATTCGGAAGCGCAATCAAATACTTATCTGTTCCGGAAAGCTCCTCAAAAATTTGTTTCATGTGTCCCGGGCCGACGCCGCAATTAAGTCCAATGGCATTTACCATCGGCAGTTTCTTCACAACATCAAATAGTTTGCTTGCACGAAGTCCCTGATTCGTGTAGCCATACTGATTAACGGAAAACTGTACAATAATAAACAATTCTTCGCTCGCAATACGTTCCAAAACAGGAACTATCACATTTATCGAAGCAAATGTCTCAAAGTTCAGAATCGTAATTCCCTCATCAAGAAAGGTCTTTGCTATCTGATAATACTCTTCTTCTACATCGGATTGCTCTCTGGAAACGTCCGTCGGAATCGGTCCGATATCACCTGCGATAAAGGTTGTATCTGCATCTGCACCCGATTCGCGAATTGCCTGCCTGGCATGCTTGATTGCCGCCTTGATGTTTGCCTTTACAACCGAGATGTCGTTCCCGAGATATGCCGTATTCGATGCGAACGTATTGGTACGAATCAGCTTTGCACCTGCTTCAAGATATGCTTTATGAATTGAAACCACACGTTCCGGGGCATTCGTATTCGCGATTTCAGGGGCCTCCCCTGTTTCAAAGCAATCAGCATAATACGTACCGAAGGAGCCATCCGCAAGAAGCTTATGGTTTTGTAAATATGATTTAAACATCACAATTTCCCTTTGCCCAGGCACTACCTACATCACATCTTCCGTGATGATATGTTTCCAAGGTCTCACCTTCCTGTACAGTATCATCCACATGGAGTTTAATACGTGCAACGCCTGACCCCATACGATCATCCAACAACGTAATTATGTTTTCTATGTCCTGATAATTTTCCATTGAAAACCCTCCTTCATAATGCCAGTTATTTCTGACAAAATAATCTATAACTTCATGTATTACTTTATTATACGCAATACTCCGGGCATACACTCAAAGCGCATCTTTTTTGTGTCTGCCAGAAATTCTCCGTCTGCATGCAGAGTCATAGGTTTCGATAACGAAACATACATACTTTCGTATTCTTTGATTGAGAAGCAGCGGAATTTCTCATGCTTTCCAATGATTAGAAACGGCAAAACAAAAAATGTTCTCCATACCGGAATATCATGCACTGTACAAAGAGATAATTTGCCGTCATTCATCTTTGCCTTTGGTGTCATAGGAACACCACCGCCCTCAGCCTTTGCATTCATCGATGCCGAAAAAACAAGCTGGTTATATCCAACGGTTGATCTGCCGTCTAATTTGACAGTTGCACGGCATGTACGCATCGAAAGTAACGTCTTGATGGTAATCAGAATATATGCCATCTTTCCGAGACCAAACTTGTTTAATTTCATTTTGAGCTTCGATTCATTTGTAAGCTTACATACAATTGCATCAAATCCATAGCCGGCACTTATCGCAAAGTAGTGAGGTTTCTCACAGCCTTCATAAGATACAAGACCTAAGTCACAGGCATAAACATTTTCATTAAATATTATATTTCGAAGATTCTGTTCAACATCAGTCGTAATCTTTGCACCCTTCGCAAAATCATTTCCGGAGCCCGCCGGAATCAAACCGACCTTGACACGTTCAAAATCTACAATGCCGTTAATCACCTCATTCATCGTACCATCTCCGCCCAACACTACGATACGAATATCATCGTCCGGCAGAGAAGATATCTTTTTCGCTAATAAACGTGCATGTCCGGCATATTGTGTGCGAAATGCTTTGTATGGAACATGCCAGTCCTTCAGGTATGTTCGAACCTCTCTCCAGATCCCCATCGACTTCCCTGTCTTAGCTGTCTGATTTACAATGAAATATAACATCCTTTGTCTCCCCTTATATTTGTCTTTTGTGCTACAAAAGCACACCATCTCATCCGAAATGGTGTGCCAAATCATTACATACCGAGTTCCTGCTTAATTGCAGCCATCAATTCATCATATGTCTCATATGCCGGCAGTTCAGGATAATCTGCCTTAATCTGCTCTGTACTCTTGAATAAGAAACCGGCCTTACTTGCCTGAATCATGCCAAGATCATTGTGGCTGTCACCACTTGCGATTGTTTCATATCCAATCGACTGCAATGCCTTTACTGTTGTAAGCTTCGACTGTTCACAACGCATCTTGAAGCCTGTAATTTCTCCATTCGGCGCAACCTCAAGTGAATTACAGAAAATTGTTGGCCAACCAAGCTTCTCCATTAAAGGCGTTGCAAATTGTGTAAATGTATCGCTGATGATGATGACCTGGCAAATGGAACGAAGCTCATCTAAGAATTCCTTTGCACCCGGAATCGGATCAATTTTAGCGATTGTTTCCTGAATTTCCTTCAAGCCCAAACCGTGTTCCTTTAATATTCCGATTCTCCAATTCATGAGCTTATCATAGTCGGGTTCATCTCTTGTTGTACGCTTTAACTCCGGAATACCACTTGCCTCAGCAAAAGCGATCCAAATCTCCGGAACCAAAACACCTTCTAAATCTAAACATGTAATATACATTGAATTAATCCTCCGTCTACTGACTATTTCTTAAATAATCCACCAATTTTGTCTGCTACCCCGGAAAGCTTGTCACCTGTAAGCTTCGCCTTAACACCTGTAATAATCGCATCTAACTGACCATCCGGAATATCAACACCGGCTACGTCCTCAATTGTCTTCTCCGGATCCTTCTGAAACTTATCCAAAAGCTTTGGATCCCCTTTTACCTTACTGATAATCTCATCGATTTTACCCTTTAAATCAAAACCCATAAAACGCAAATCCTCCATTTCATTATTTGTGATATAACTTCTTTGTTTCATAACATGGCTCGCATGTCAAATGCATTCCGAGATTACGGAAAACGCCCTCATCAACAGACGACAAGATAACACTGGAATGCACCTCACAGCCTTCAAGATTTGACAGCTGCTGCATCAAAAGCTCTGCGTCCGGTTGTGTTGAAGCACATATCGAAAGTGCAAGCAACATTTCGTCCGTGTGTAATCTTGGATTGTGATTTCCTAAATGATTGACCTTTAAGTCCTGAATCGGTTCTAAAATGCTTGGGGAAAGAAGCTTTGCTTCATCCGGCAAACCTGCCAGCATTTTCAGTGCATTCAAAAGTGCAGCAGATGATGCACCGAGCAAAGAAGATGTCTTGCCTGTAACAATACGACCGTCATTCAGCTCGATTGCAACAGCAGGACCACCTGTCTCTTCCGCACGATCAACAGCAGCCTTAATAACCGGACGGTCAGCAGTTGAAATTCCCGCCTCTTCCATCAAAATCTGCAGCTTGCAAATTGCTTCTTCCGAAGCTGCAAAGCTACCCTTTTGCTTGTCACAAAGACCGATGCAGTATCTGCGAATCATCTCTTCCTTCGAGGCTTCTCTCGTCGCTTCATCATCTATAATACAATTGCCTGCCATATTGACACCCATATCTGTTGGTGACTTGTATGGAGAGCTTCCATAAATTCTCTGGAACATCGCATTGAGAACCGGGAATATCTCAACATCACGGTTGTAGTTAACGGTTGTCTCTCCATATGCCTCTAAATGAAATGGGTCAATCATATTTACATCATTTAAATCTGCTGTAGCAGCCTCATATGCCAAATTCACCGGATGCTTCAACGGAAGATTCCAAATTGGGAATGTCTCAAATTTGGCATATCCTGCATTCACACCTCGTTTATGCTCATGGTAAAGCTGAGAAAGACATGTTGCCATCTTTCCGGAACCGGGACCCGGAGCGGTTACAACAATAAGAGAACGTGTTGTCTCAATAAAGTCATTTTTGCCATAACCATCTTCACTAACAATCTTAGCAATATTCGATGGATAACCTTCAATCTTATAATGACGGAAAACACGAAGCCCAAGACTCTCCAGCTTTTTCTCGTACTGTAAAACACTTTCCTGGTCAACAAACTGTGTAAGAACGACACTGCCTACATAAAGACCATAGCTTCGAAATGCATCAATCAGACGCAAAACATCAAGATCATAAGTAATACTGAGATCACCACGAACCTTGTTCTTGATAATGTCATTTGTATTGATTACAATGACAATCTCAGCCTCATCCTTTAACTGTGTAAGCATACGAATTTTGCTGTCAGGCTGAAAGCCCGGCAAAACTCTCGATGCATGAAAATCGTCAAATAATTTGCCTCCGAACTCTAAGTATAGCTTGCCTCCGAACTGTGCAATTCGTTCCTTAATATGGGCCGACTGCATCTCCAAATATTTATCGTTATCAAATCCTCTTCTAAGCATGAATTACCTCCAAATAACACGCTGTCGTATAAAAAAACTGTCTATTATTATATACCTTTTTAAGGGTTAACGTCAATCACGTTCGCCGATTTCTGTTCCAAATTATGTTCTAATTTTTTACGCACAATGATATAGCAAATGATGTGTGCTATTGTCGTCACAATCCAGCTCGCCGGATATGTCAGATATAGCGAGGTAAGCGTATGGAACTTCTCCATACGGAAGAATGTAAAAATCCAAAGAAGTCTCAACCCACAAGCGCCAATCAGTGACACAATCGTTGGCATAACAGAATAGCCAAGTCCTCGAAGGGAGCCAACCATGACATCCATCATTCCACAAAGACAATAGGTTGTGCAAATGACCGCAATACGCGTCATACCGGCATCCTGTGTAACCGCCTTGGATGTAAAAATTGATAGCATCGGTCTGCCAAAAACATAACACAAATTACCAAGTACCAGGCCAACCGTAATAACAGCAATTTCCGCCTGAATCAAAATTTTATTAATACGGTCATATCTTCCTGCACCGATATTCTGACTTGTAAAGGAAATCGTTGCCTGATGAAATGCATTCATCGAAACATACACAAAGCCTTCGATATTCTGTGCTGCCGAATTACCGGCAACTACGATATTTCCAAATGAATTGACAGACGACTGAATAATAACATTGGAAAACGAAAAAAGCATTCCCTGAAAGCTTGCCGGAAGACCAATTCGCAAAATATTTAAAAACCGGTTTTTATGTATCCGAAGCTTTTTGCATTCCAGCCTTATTATATCTTTTTCACGCATCATACAACGAATAATTAAATATGCTGATATGCACTGCGAGATTACAGTTGCAAGAGCAACACCCGCAACACTCATGTCAAATACAACAACAAAAAGCAAATTGAGAAGCACATTGATGACACCTGCAAACGCCAAATAATATAGCGGTCGTTTTGTATCTCCTACCGCCCGCAAAATTGCACTGCCAAAGTTATAAAGCATCATTGCGGTCATACCCAGAAAATAGATTCGAAGATATGTTGCAGCCAGTGGAAGAACTTCCTTTGGCGTATTCATCCACTTTAAGATTTGTCCGGCTCCGATGCATCCGATCAGTGTCAAAAGAATGCCGCTGATTACCGCCAGAAGCATCGCTGTATGGATTGTCTCTGAAGTTTCCTTTTCCTCCTTTGCACCATAGAATCTTGCGACCAGAACATTGGCACCAATCGAAAGACCAAGGAAGAAATTTGTAAGTAAATTTATTAAAGAAGTGTTCGAACCAACCGCTGCAAGCGCATCATCACCTGCGAACTTACCAACTACCACAATATCCGCCGCATTAAACAAAAGCTGCAAAATGCTCGAGCACATAAGCGGTACGGCAAATGCGAGAAGCTTTGGTAAGATTGGGCCATTACACATATCGATTTTGTATTGATTTGTCTGTCTCATAATCCATCACCTCTAATACTATCTGACAGATATACAAAATTAGAATTGCATATATTCTGACATCATACATACTCCGGAGGCTCCATGTGAAATACACTCCTTTATGCGCGCCTCATTTATGCCACCAAGTGCATACACCGGAATTGTTGTATTATTGGATGCTTTTTCCAAAAAGTCAAGTCCTTTTGCTTTTACTCCTGGTTTACATTGCGTCTCGTAAACCGGACTAATCGTTACATAGCTTGCCCCCTGACATCCGGCAAATTCTGCCTCTTTTACCGTATGTGTTGAGACACCAACCGTTTCGAAATGATGCGTCTCATCGGTAGCCATCTGACAAAAGCTCGCATACGGCAGATGAATATGAAAATGGTTCAAGCGTTTAGCAGCTTCTATAAATGTGTGCAAGACAAGCAACACATTGTATCGCTTACATATATCAATTGCCTTCCGGGCAAGTGCCTCGTATTGCACTTCATTCAAGTCCTTTTCACGGAGGATAATACTATCCGCACCGCTCTCGCAAACCTTTATAATTTGAAGAAGAAGCTTATGAAAAGCTTCCTCTGAATTGCAATCTTTAATATTATACTTTTCACAGACAAGCAGCCTGTTTGTAATACATATTTTCTTATACATAGACATAATCATTTAATACCGGTTGCAGTCCCTCTGCTGCCACATCCTTATACATCTCATCAAAGCTTCTGTCATCTGATATTTCGAACTGCTCGTCACCTGCATCAGCCTCCGTCTGTCCGGAATATTTACTCTCATGGTCTCCAATACCTGTCGATACACCGGCAGACACCTTTGTTGCGGCAATCTTAATGATACCATCACGAAAATGCTTCTGCTCGCGTGAAGAAACCGTAATACCGACGAACGGAAGAAAAATACGATATGCACAAAGCACCTGACATAGCTCCTTCTCGTGGACATCAAGCGGATTAATCTTATCGTTATTAATAATCGGTCGAAGTCTCGGACAGGAAAGGGAATACTCCGCATGCGGATACTTACGCTGTAAATAATATACATGGAGTGCACTTGCAAGTGCATCCTTTCGGAAGTCTGCAAGGCCTAAAAGTGCTGAAAATCCTACGCCTCGCATTCCGCCAAGAATTGCACGTTCCTGTGCCGCAAATCGATACGGAAATACACGCTTATGTCCAAGCAGATGAAGTGTCTCATACTTCTCACTGTCATAAGTCTCTTGGAAGACAGTAATATAATCTGCCCCGCACTCATGCAGATACTTATATTCATCTGTATTTACCGGATAAATCTCAAGTCCGATATTTTTGAAATACTTCTTAGCAATCTTACAGGCATCTCCGATATATTCCACGCTACTCATCCCACGGCTCTCGCCGGTCAGCATCAAAATCTCTTCGATACCGGAATCTGCAATCACCTTCATCTCATGCTCGATTTCTTCAAAATTGAGCTTTTTTCGACGAATGTCATTGTAGCAGTTAAATCCGCAATACACACAATAATTTTCACAATAATTCGCAATGTACAGCGGAGTAAAAATATAGACCGTATTGCCAAAATGCTTACTTGTCTCTATCTTGGCTTTTTGTGCCATTTGCTCTAAAAACGGTGCTGCCGCCGGGGAGAGAAGTGCCTTAAAATCTTCAACATCACACGTATCCTTTGAAAGTGCATAACGCACATCTGCCGCTGTATATTGCTCATAATCATAAGCATTCATCTCACCGAGAACTTTGTCAAAAATATCTGAGGAAATGACTTCCATTCCTTCCAGATAGTCCATATGATTTGCGCGGGAAGAAGGGTCATTTTCAAGACGATGCTTACGCTCCAGACTCTCCTTTGATAAATTCTTTGAATCAATAAAAAATTGATTTTCTCCCACTACGCTCACCTCTAATCCATTAATCTCTTAAAAATCCCGTAAGCGGATCCGATGCCTCTGCTCCACGTTCTAATACTCTGCCGAGTCCTGCAAGATATGCCACACGACCAGCCTCAATTGCCGACTTAAATGCACCTGCCATTGCAGGGATATCTCTTGCCGTTGCAATTGCTGTATTTGCCATAATGGCAGCTGCTCCCATCTCCATAGCCTCACATGCCTGAGACGGTTTTCCGATGCCGGCATCAACAATAATCGGAACATCAAGCTCGTCAATTAATATCTGAATAAATTCCTTCGTCGCAAGTCCTTTGTTTGAACCAATCGGAGAAGCAAGCGGCATAACACAAGCTGCACCTGCATTTACAAGGTCACGCGCTGTATAAAGATCCGGATACATGTACGGCATTACAACAAATCCCTCAGCCGCAAGAATCTCCGTTGCCTTTACAGTCTCAACATTATCCGGCAACAAATATTTGCTATCCTTCATAATCTCTATCTTAACAAAATTTCCACATCCAAGCTCGCGTGCCATACGCGCGATACGGACTGCTTCCTTCGCATCTCTCGCACCGGATGTGTTCGGGAGTAAGGTCACTTTCTCCGGTATATAGTCTAAAATATTTTCGGTTGTCTTTGTGTTCGTGCGACGAACGGCGAGCGTAATAATCTCTGCGCCTGCCTGTTCCACTGCTGCGCGAATTAATTCAAGCGAATACTTTCCTGAACCTAAAATAAATCTCGAATGAAATTCTTTTCCGCCTAATACAAATGTGTCCTGATTCACGAGTGTCACTCCTATCTATAATCTATTCTTCCGTCTCTCCCGTAATATGTTTCACGATAAGCTCAACGATTGTATTTGCCTGATGAGCTGCACAAATCATAACACGCGGCGCCATAAGGCCATATTCCTTTGCTATTTCAGATTCGCCATCACCACATAAATAATAATGACTTGTCACCTTACGGGTTGTAATGGAATTGCCGCTATGAAAACCTGCCATACCGGAAGCACCAACTAAATATTTCTCCGGCATATGCTCCAGCACATAGTTTGTAAGCATTGCCTTTTGTTCTGCAACATCAAATGCTTCGCAAACAAAATCCGCATCACCAATCAATGCCGCACAATTGTCCTCCGTGATGCGAACATGAGACGTCTCAATCTCAATATAAGGTGAAAATCGACGAATCTCATCCGCAAGGGCCTGTGGTTTCGGCATTCCAAGCTGTTTTAAAGCATACTGCTGCCTATTGATATTACTAAGATCCACATTATCAAAATCAATTAAATGAAGCTTACCGACACCGGTTCTGGCAAGTGCAATCGCAATGGAAGAACCAAGTCCGCCAAGACCGCAAATTGCAACCTTAGCTGCGGAAAGCTTATCCTGAATTTCTTTTGTGTGTCGCAACTCAAGAGCGGATGTAATTTCTTCCTGTGAAGGAATCTTTTTATCCTTATGCATATCAGCCACCCCCTACAAAACTAACAACCTCAACAACATCTCCCGCATGCAGAATAAATGATTCATACTGCGACTTCGGAACAATTTCTTCGTTGCATTCCACAACGATACGATCCATACGATATCCCTCACGGGTAAGGTAATCCATCACAGAAATATCCTCAATTTCCACATCTGCACCGTTAATTTTTATCATAACAATCACCATCCATCAGCCTATCATTAACCTTTATTTTAACACATCCATTGCTTATCCCGCAATCATTCCTTGTTAGTGTCCCGAACGATACCTGTTACATAAAACTGTAAAATAATCATTCACAGTCGCACCGTTTTGTGCCTCTCCGTCAAATGCAAAATAACAAATCTTAAATTCTTTTTCATCCATATCCAGAATAAACTGCATCATAAGCTTTTGCTCTTTTCCTTTATAATACGTCATTCCTTCAAACTGAACAATATCTTCATTCTCCGTGGACGTAAAAGCCTCCCACTCAGGCTTTGTACAATAGTAACCAAGCCCCTCACCAAAGGTTATATCATCATTTTCAACAAAAATGCTCTGTTCTTTGATAAAATCAATTCGATCGTCAGGCAATTTGCGGGCTTCCTTACCGATATTTGCTTCTCCAATACCCATAATACTAAACCATACGCAAAGAATAATCCCGACAAGCTTCTTGAAGCTGTCCTCTCTGTAATTCTCCCATTTTTTTACATTCAGGCAAAATGCAAGAACGCCACCGATAACAGCGCCAAAAATATGACCATAAATATCTACATTTCCGCGCATAGAAAGCAATGCAAATATCACCATGAAAACAATGGATGTAAGCATGTCACTACGTTTTGCCGCACCATCTTTCAACTTATCAACAAACAGATATGCACAAATAATTCCAAAAACCGCACCGGATGCTCCGACACAAAATCTTACACGTGACGGATTTATCATGTGTGAAAGAAATGTTGATGCGATACCCGCTCCAACACCTGAGCCAAAATAAATGACCGTCATACGAAGCGAGCCAAGCTTCTTTTCAACATCATGACCAAACAACCACAGACACACCATATTGTTTGCTATATGCTCAAAATTCGCATGCAGGAACATATAGGAAATAAAACGTCCGAATTCATGATTCTTCGTAATATACTCATAATTAATACCACCTGCAAGCACGTGATCCGTGCCGGCTCTCAAGCACAAAACACCTGCTATCACATTTGCCACAATCAGTATTAAGGTTACAATCGGGAAATGCGCCCCTTCGGTCATTCGTTTATTCGTTCCACTCACGTAAATCGGTTCCAAATACTCAGGTGTCTCGTAATATCCGGATCTTTTGTATATTTCGTTATCCATACCGGCTGTTTCTTCATCAACCGGATCCCCCGAATAGGATCCTATTTTTTCTGAATCATCCCACATATCATAAGGCTTGTCTTTGTCTAAATACATCTGACTCCATTCCTCTTGTTTCATAACATTCTCCTAAACATTATTATCGATCATCTGTCTCCAAAAAAGGTATTATGATAGTTAAAATCCCAATTCCTCATTAACCAGAATAACCTTGATACGATCCTTATGACGACTATATCGTGTAATCAGAATCTGACAACAGATGCACTGTTCATGCTGACATTCCATGCACTTTCCATACTTTGCACAAGGAGTGTCAAGACCAAAACGTTGTGCGTTAATTGGAGAGGCGATATATTTTGCGCGACGATACGCATCCTCCTCCGAATGCACAAGCTTATTCATGCCGACAATCATAAGAACATGCTTTGGACCATAGGCAAGTGCGGAAACCCGGTTTGAGTTACCATCCACATTGACGATAACACCGTTTTCGCTCATTCCGTTCGCGCTACAAATAAAATAATCACAATCCGTAATAATTGCTTTTTCGATGCGCGTCTTCTCCTCAGGGTCTGTAATCGTATCACGTTCTAATACGTTATAGTCCCCCTCCATCAACGTCTTTGTCAGACCAATCTCATGTGCGCTCATAACCCCGCCCCAGCCAACAGTGGACCCTGTCGGAATAATGTCGAGTGCAAGCTTCCTTGCATCTTCCTTCGTCTCCGCATAAAATGCTTCCATATTGCGATTTTTTAATGCGTTAATCACCTGTGGTGCCAAAACACGATTCCGTTGCTTTTCTACTTCTGTCATACTATTTCCTCCTAAGTCAATCCTATCATAAATTAATGTTTATCGTTTTTATAAACAATTCATCTGCAAGTACAACTCGCAAACAGAATACTACGATTCAGCAAATGCTACAGTAAACATGCTGTCTGCGAGAAGCACCCCTTTTTCGTTTGTGAGCTCTACAAAAAAGACTCCAAGCCTCTTGCCCATTTTGCGAACATTCAAAGTCGCAATCATTTTCTCTCCGATAACAGCCGGACGATAATAATGAATACTACCCTCTGAAACAGCGCCGGCACGACCGAGTTCGTCAACGACATATCTGCCAACCGCCTCATCGCACAGAAGGTAGGAAATTCCACCTTGAACGAAACCGTTTGCATTTTTATTTTCTTCCGTCGGAATATAGGAAATTGCAAATTTCTCACAATCTTCTCTCACAATATCCGCGCCAACAAATTTGAACATAATATATCTCCTTACTTCCATAGTATAAATTCCAGTTTACACTCAAAGATTATTATACAGTATTATATACTATTTACATACACAGAAAAAGCGTTTTTGTTTTACAAAAAAACGCTTTCATCTCCCAAATTATTACGTTCGGCGTACACGAAAAGATCTTGCGAATGCGAACGGTTATAATTTCCCTTGACTGTTGTTATTTCATGTGGTATATTTATAACATCACGAGCGAAATATATCACATTCAGGAGGTTTATTATGAAACATAAAATCAATTATTTAGGTTTTTTATCTCTGTTGGCATTGATAGCAATCATGGGCTTTACAACTGACAATGACGGTTTATATGGCTTTTTCGGCTTTGCCTATTATTTTCGATATTTTTGGGTTATTCCGGATGAATATTTCCGGCATAATGTTCAAAAGGCCGCAACCTTCGCTTTTATGTCAGAAATGGTTTCTCTTGTTCCTTTTATGTTTGTCTGCACGTATATTTATGGTTCTACCAAAGCAGTTCCTATCGCATTTGGTTTAAGCTTTGCGGTAACTATTTTTGCATTTACGATTGCACTGATTGCATTCGAATGGGAAGAACGAAAAGGAGCAGAAAATGATTAAAAATCGCATAAAAGAATACAGGGCAAAATATGATATGAAACAGGAAGATTTGGCAAAAATAGTAGGTGTCCGCAGAGAAACCATAGGAAATTTAGAAAAAGGCAGGTATAATCCATCATTGGTATTAGCATGGAACATAGCAAAAGTATTCCATGTTTCCATCGAGGAGCTTTTTACTGTTGAGGATGAATAAGTTGAAAGACAAAATGCAAACGAGGAATTCACAGAGCAACTATACCCGTGAATTCCTCGTCAATGCGGAACATGTTTCCGTTTTATTATTCCCCTTCAATAAACAGGACGCCTAGCGTTCCCGGACCGCAATGACAGGAAATCACTCCGCCGGCTTCCGTCACAAAAATCTCATCAAATACATGCAAGCTCAAAAGATAGGATTTCACTTCCTCAACAATATCATCTGCTGCCTTTGAGTGTGTAATAAATACTCGGTCCTTCTTTGCATGCTTTAACGATTCTTCCATTTCTTTCACATATTCTGTTGTAACCTTGCCTATTTTTCCGCGGTATTTTTTAGAAACGGACATTGCCCCGTTTTCTACAATTATTTTTGGATGCAACTTAAGCAAGCTGCCTGCAAGTGCGGCAACACTGCTGCAACGACCACCACGATGCAAATAGACAAGTGTGTCAACAACAAAGCTTGCACGAACCTTTGGTTTTAACATTTCCATTCTTGCAACAATCTCTTCACGTAATTTTCCTTCCTTTGCCATAACAGCCGCTTCCACAACAAGTAAACCAATTCCGGTTGAAAGATTCGCAGAATCAATGACACTAACCTTATCTCCTGCATCAAGTTCCTCAGTTACGAGACGAAATACATTTCCGGTTGTAGACATTGAATCAGAAATCGAAAATATCACAATCTCGTCACCTGCATCAAGTACAGGCTTCATCAAATCGATTGTGTCGTCCATTGCACATGCAGAAGTCTTCGGGGTTGTATTGTTTGCGTCTGACCACGCAAATATTTCATCCGTTGTAATCTCAATACGATCTCTATATTCTTTATCTCCAAGCTCGATATGAAGCGGCACAAGCGTAATCTCATATCGCTCTAACAATTCCTCTGATAAGTCACAAGTACTATCCGAAAAAATCCTAATCATAATTGCCTCCTATATTTCCTGTCCAGTCTTAAATCTGCTCATCATTGCTACAATTCTGTTCGTTTGCACAGATGAATAATACCTTGTTCAAATCTTTTTCAATTTAACTGCCTAAAAATACAAAAATCGACTTTCCTACAAAAACTCAACCTTACCGTCTTCCAGATGATAGATAGCTCCAACAACTTTGAGGCCTTCCTCCTCGAGGTGTTTGATGTCCACATTTTCATCAATGATCTTGACACTTCGCTTGACATTCAGGCAACACGCCTTAAATTCATTTCGCTCGTTACCGATGGCAAGAGAAATCTCATGTGTAATAAATTTGATGTGTCCATCCGGGTCGTGATTCATTGCCGCATCAACCGCTCCGCAGCGGTCATGACCAAGCACAACTACAAGACGACAGCCAAGATGATCTGCTGCGTATTCGATACTTCCAAGCTGATGGTCATCCACTACATTTCCTGCTACACGGATTACAAATAATTCGCCGATACCGGCAGAGAAAATTGCCTCGGGTATCTCGCGGGAATCAGAACATGCAAGAATAATTGCATATGGACTCTGTCCATTCTCATATGTATCCTTACGTCGTGCCGGGGAAACATCACCCGGATTCGTAATTGCCGTCATGTATCTTTTGTTTCCGTCAATGAGGCGTTGCATCGCCTCGTTCGCTGAAATATTGTCTTTCAAAGCTTATCCTCCCCATACATGTTTTCAAGCTACATTATAACTGAAAAAGGAGTCTGAGTACAACACTCAGACCCCAATTTTATATATTCTATCTATATAATTTTAGTAGTTCTCTTCATGAATTTCGAAGTAGCTCTGTGGATGATTACATACCGGGCAAACATCAGGAGCCTTTGTTCCAACAACAATATGACCGCAGTTACGGCACTCCCAAACCTTAACCTCTGACTTCTCAAATACCTGTGCGGTCTCAATGTTTTTAAGAAGCGCGCGATATCGCTCCTCGTGATGCTTCTCAATTTCTCCGACGGCTCTAAACTTCGCTGCAAGCTCCGGAAATCCTTCTTCTTCAGCTGTCTTTGCGAAACCCTCATACATGTCAGTCCACTCATAGTTTTCACCGTCTGCAGCTGCTGCAAGATTCGCCTTTGTATCTCCAAGACCTGCAAGCTCCTTGAACCACATCTTCGCATGTTCCTTCTCATTATCAGCGGTCTTAAGGAACAAAGCAGCCATCTGCTCATATCCCTCTTTCTTGGCTACTGATGCGAAGTAAGTATATTTGTTTCTTGCCTGCGACTCACCTGCGAATGCTTCGTGTAAATTCTTCTCAGTCTGTGTTCCTGCGTATTTGTTTGCCATTTCTTTTCCCTCCACTTTTTTGACTATTTTTTCAAAATCTGATGCCGGATGCTTACACAAAGGACAAATAAAGTCGCTTGGTAATTCTTCACCAACATACTCATAACCACAAATTGTACAACGCCATATCGTCTCTCCGTTTGCGGTCTCACCAACTGCCTTTGGTTTTGGCTTAATATTGTTCATGTAATACTCATAAGTTACCGATGGCGTATCACTAAGAACTTCCATATCCTCTATCTCACCAATAAACATTGTATGAGAACCAAGATCAACCGTACGGGCAACATTTACAGATATAAATGCATTTGTTCCCTCTGTAACGTAGTATATACCATTTGTTCCTCGCTTACACATATCATAGGTAGCAAACTTATTTACTTCTCTACCTGACTGAAAACCAAAATGCTTGAATAAATCAAAACCGGCCTTCTGACTAAGCACAGATACGGTAAACTTGCCCGTGCGCATAATCATATCATGTGTATAGTTTGCTTTGTTAACACAAATGCTTATCTGGTTCGGTGTAGAAGCAGCCTGGATAGCTGTATTAATGATACAACCATTATCTTTATCTCCTTCTTTTGCCGTTAGGACAAACAAGCCGTAGCTAAGCTTGTACATCGCCTTGTTATTCATAAGTTAACCCTCCTTTTCTTAATCTAATATATTTTTTGCATAACCTAATTATATATCTTTGTCACAATATTATCAATGTTTTTTCCATCCTTTTTTATTCTGTTTTATATAATAGTTCATCAATATTATGCTCTATTCTTCCCTGTTTTATTTCTCGACATCAATTCTCGCATTTCCAAGTCTGCAATACATATATTCTCCTTCATTGTATGTTTTATAAAATGTCAAGTTTTGTTGTTTTTTGTTCTGTCAGGGAATCGTTGGCATTATTTCTAACTAAAAAAGGCAGCATCCTTGCATGGATACTGCCTTTTTGTATGTTACTGTGTGTTTTAATAGTATGTATAGCGGTAAGAAAAATCAAATTCTACAGAATCCAAGCCTTTTCTAAGGTCTTCAATTCTTGATTTGTCAAATGTAAATGACACATCCTTTACACTATATGGAGCAACTGAGACATCCTTCTTTCCAAAATACTGGCTTGCAATCTTGTCAGACTCATTTGCATAGTTTACAGAAATATTCATATTGTCAAAATACAGAATCTTTGCGCCTGTGTTATTAATAATAAGAACATCAATTACGATTTGATTCTTTCCGTTGTAGTAGATATCTAATGTTTTGAAATCTACACCACTTTTATAATCATTAACATCTCTGCTCCAATGATAAGCATATGTATTGTTCGGACTGTTCTTACCTTCGTACTTACCGGAATCTGTGAAGAAATAGAGTGTTCCGTCAATTCTGCGTGAACCGGTTACCATTTCACAAGTATCAGGGTCAAAATAATACCATGTACTGCCAACCTGCTTCCATCCGGAAGCTAAGCCCTTTACGTCAAAATAATACCAAGCAGTACCGTCGGAATGTACTTCACTATACCATCCAACATACAACTTACCGCTAGAATTAAACTTATAAATCTGACCGTCAATTATCATCAAACCACCATTGCCTGCACCATTTTGCATAATTCCGGATTTGAAATAATACCAATAACCGCCAATTTTCTGCCAGCCGTTAACCATCTTACCGCCGGAAGTGAAGTAATACCATGAACCGGAAATCTGCTGCCAGCCTGTTTTCATTTTACCGCCCGCAGAGAAATAGTACCATGAACCACTGATTTTCTGCCAGCCTGTCTGCATCTTGCCGCCTGCAGAGAAATAGTACCATGAACCACTGATTTTCTGCCAGCCTGTCTGCATCTTACCACCGGATGACAAATAGTACCAATATCCACCATTCGACAACCACCCCTTCTGCATTACACCTGCCGAATTAAAGAAATACCAATATCCGCCAATCTTTTGCCATCCTGTCACTTTAACACCACTTGTGTTATAGTAGAACCAATTGCCGTTTGAAGCCTGATACCAGCCGGTCGTAACTTCAATTATAGTCTCCTCGACTTCCTCATAAGCAACCTCTTCAACAGCCTCTGTTGCTACTTCTGCCTCAGCCAATGTTTCATCCTCTGTTGCCGCATCGGCTGCTACCTCAATCACTGCATCCGTGCCGGTCGCTTCTTCAACGTCCTCGGCAGCATATGCAACTGTGCCAAACATCATAGAGAGCAAAAGTGCTACTGTTGAAATTGAAAAAATACGTTTTTTCATTTTTCTCCTCCTAAATAACATGATAAAAAAATATTAGCATATCTGTCAAAAAAAGGCAAAGACATTTTTGTCTAAGGTACCGTCTAAATCGGATACATATAATGTACTCACAAATTTTTCCTCCGAATAATCATTTTCTGCCTTCTCAATATAATATATCATACTTCTTTATATTTTTATACAAAAACATCCCAAGACAAATGTCCCGGGATGTAATAAGCATCTCTGAAACGTCGTAAGACGTCCTGGATTGTGAAATTGATTATCTCTTTGTTAACGTTTTTAGAGCTTGAAAAGCCCTGAAATAAGGGATTCCTTACATCAATTGTTGCATACGTGTTTTACACGGTATACTGCTCAGAGTGTTCCGCAACTTCTCATTCGCTGACAAAACTTGTACCGAAAATATATCCATAGTGTATAAGTTTTCATCTACGCTATTTGTTCCTTACAATAAGGCAATTCATATAACGTATCAGGATCAATATCAATGCAACGACTAGCATCCCTATTTCCGTTTATATCCCATGCTAACGTATCATTCATAACCGTACATGCATCAACAAATACAGAAATGTCTTTCAACGGTTTGAAAACTTCTTTATCTAACATGTTTTTCATATCATAACATACTATTTTCCCATCCTCAAAGTACACAAATACTGAATAGTCTTTCATCGGTATTACTTGAACTACCTTTGGAAACATAAACGTCACCTCCTATACAAGCGGATAAATTCTATTTAATGGTTTACCATCTTTCGATAATTCCCAATTCTGCATCAATTCGTCTTGATGTAGAACACACCACGCTAAAATCAACTTTAGTTGTCTTGATGGCAAAGCACCTTTAATGCATCTGGCTGTATCAATTTCAATAATTGCTTTATTTCCATTATACTCTGCATGGAAATGCGGTGGAGTATGATCATCATAATACATAGTAACTCGAATTCAATAAAACAATGATATTTCCGGCATGTTGTTTCACCTCCAAATATTCATTTTTGACTTACTTATATAAAGTATATCATACTTCTTTATATTATTATACAAAAACATCCCAAGACAAATGTCCTGGGATGTAATAAGCATCTCTGAAACGTCGTAAGACGTCCTGAATTGTGAAATTGATTATCTCTTTGAGAACTGTGGAGCACGACGAGCTGCCTTTAATCCTGGCTTCTTTCTCTCCTTCATACGAGGATCTCTTGTGAGGTAACCTGCCTTCTTAAGGGCTGGTCTATACTCAGCATCTGCCTCGCAAAGTGCTCTTGAAATACCATGTCTGATTGCACCGGCCTGTCCGGTAAAACCACCACCACGAACGTTAACAAGTACATCAAACTTGCCTGTTGTAGCTGTTGCTGCGAATGGCTGGTTAACGATTACCTTTAATGTATCAAGACCGAAATACTCTTCCATGTCCTTCTTGTTGATTGTTACTTTACCAGTACCCGGTACAAGATATACTCTTGCGATACTGCTTTTTCTTCTACCTGTTCCGTAAAATCTACTACTCTTAGCCACGAATATATCCTCCCTAATTAATACTTAATCTCTAATGCTTCCGGCTTCTGTGCCTGCTGCATATGCTCTGGTCCAGCATAAATGTGAAGCTTCTTAATCATCTGTCTGCCAAGTGGTCCCTTTGGAAGCATACCCTTAACTGCAAGGTAGATAACGTCTTCTGGCTTCTTAGCGAGCTTCTCCTTAAGTGTCTGCTCCTTCATACCGCCTACATAGTCTGAATGATGGTAGTAAATCTTCTGGTCCATCTTCTTACCTGTAACCTTAATCTTCTCAGCATTAACTACTACTACGTAGTCACCTGTATCAATATGAGGTGTGAATGTTGGCTTATTCTTACCTCTTAAAATACTTGCGATCTCTGATGATAAACGACCTAATGTATGTCCTGTAGCATCAACTACATACCACTTTCTCTCGATAGTTGATGGGCTTGCCATAAAGCTCTTCATTGTGGTTCCTCCTTAATATTCAAGTAAATAATTGCACTTTGCGAAACATGGCTTGCCGAAATGTCCGAAACGGCACATATCTCACCTCGTACACATCTATAGGCACTCTGTATTCTTACTATGTGAAAGCGAGTTATAAGAATATCAGTGTCTTAAACTGTCCGACACCGGGGCTGTTGGCATCAAGGCAGTCTTCTCCTATCGTCACAATTTAGTATTATATTATATGTAATATGATGTGTCAATTCATTTTTACAAGATTTATGCAAATTTTTTCATCATTTCGTTTTTTCATATAATATCAGAGTCCACCTTTGTTTTTATCAGTTATGAATTACCATTTCATTAACGTATCTCTTTGCGCTTTGAACTCATCGTAATTTACCTCATTCGAAAAATTATTTTCAATATGCGGATTTTTAACCATATATGAATCCGGAGTAGCTCCAAAGAAATAATACTCTACATGAACATTATCGCCATTCTCATCCGGGTAATTATAATCCTCTACACCGCCGACCCATATGATTACACCTTCCTTATACTGATAACAATACATCTCCTTGTCTTCTACAAGATTCTGAAAACTTGTCGAGTCATTTCGTTCAAAAAATAATGTCATTTTATTGGTCAGATTCCTTCTCAAATTCAATAATACACCCAACACCTTGATTGTCTGTTCCACCGACAGAAAATCGCTTGTGCTTGTTATCATAAGTGCCTGTGAATACTGCATACTCACTCTCCAATTTTACTTTCTTTCCATTTATGCTAAGCTTGAACTTAGGGTAGCCCCCGATACGAACTTCACTATCCTTAATCTCAACAGACATATTTCTCTGTGCAGCACGTGTTACGTCCGATCCATTCTTCTGGTAATATGTGATATAGTAATCACCATCAACCTCATACTTTGATCCACATCCAACAAGGCTCATCATTAGCACTGCACAAAGTACAAATAATGTGATGATTGACTTCTTTGATTTTTTTGCTCCACAATTGTAATTCTTCATAATTTTTTCCTCCCGGCTTTGCCATAAAAATAATGTATTTTATTTACATCTGAATCTTAGCATTCAGGAGTTAGTATTTTTTTGCGCATAAATAGTGTGAAACAATGAATCTGTTATAAATATTCTATTCCGACTAACGTAAGACCGCATGCCTCCGCCTTTGGAGCTGCCTTTTTCCGGTCCTTGGATTCAAGAATCTCCTTTACGTACTCCGGCTCATACATGCCCATACCACATTTCAGCAATGTTCCCATTATTATTCGAACCATGTTATATAAAAAACCGTCACCTTTTATTCGCATGGTAATCATATTCCCCTCTTTTCGGAAAGAAATTTCTGTCACGGTTCGAACGGTATTCTCAACCTGTGTACGCGGAGACGAAAACGCGATGAAATCGTGCTTTCCCACAAGATATGCTGCTGCCTTTTCCATCTTCTCCATATCCAAATGATAATATACGAATTTGGAATACAGTCGTACAATCGGATTTGGAAATTTGTTATTCCAAATATTATATTCATAGGTTTTAATTGTGTCGCAATATCTTGGATGAAAATCATCGGCCACCTCACATGAATTCGTAATGCGGATATCATCCGGCAGGCGCTGATTTAATGCAAAGGAAATCTTATCCGGCGGAATACGCGTTTCTGTATCAAACACAGCAACATTCCCAAGTGCGTGCACGCCCGAATCCGTACGACTTGCACCGATTATTTTGATTTCTTCGCCCAGAAGTCTTGTGAGTTCTTCATTTAATACCTGTTCGACTGTGATGCCATTATCTTGCATCTGCCAGCCACAATAATTCGTTCCATCGTATGCGACGATTAATTTTACACGTTTACTCATTCTATTTTCCTTCCATTAAAACTGTATAATCATCCAAATCGACAGTACCAAAAAGACAATCATAAAAATATATCCTATAATATCTTTTCCATCGTATTTGAGCGGTTTGAGTTTTGTTCGGCCTTTTCCGCCGGTATAACAACGAGCATCCATCGCATCGCCAAGATTTCCCGCACGATTAATCGCATTTTGGAATAAAGGCGCAATTACGGTCTTTAATTTCTTGAATCGGGTAATCGGTCCTCCCTGATGAAAATCGACTCCACGAGCCTCCTGCGCCCGCATAATTCGCGATAATTCCTCTGATAATACGGAAACAAATCGCAAAGCTATCGTAATACCTACTGCAACGCCCGCGCTTAGATGGAAGCATTTTTCTAAGCCATCCGTAAGCTCAGTTGGAGTTGTTGTGTACGTAAGCAATGATGCAACGATAATAAGCATCATCATTCGCCAAAATACAAAGGAAGCCTTGAGCAAACCTTCTTTTGTGATAGCTACGGCACCTACTGATACAAAAGCCTCGCCACGTGTTGTGAAAATGTTCAGTGCAGAGCAGACAAAAATGAAAACAAGGATTCCTCGCATTCCTTTTAAAATGTATCGGACCGGCACTTTTGAAAGCAGCACTTCTAACACGCAAATTGCGGTAAGCAAAAGAAAAAACGGCAAATTCCGATCGAATAAAGACACGATAATATAGAAAAGTGTAAATCGAATTTTGACTCTCGGATCCAGCCTGTGTAAGAACGAATCAGCACTATAGTACTGTCCAAGAGTAATGTCTCTAAGCATCCTATAAGCACCTCTCAATCTCACGAATTCCGTCCAACTGAAGTGGTGCCGGTGTCACCGGAAGCCCGAGTTCCCGCAAACGGATAAGCAATTGCATAATCACCGGCAAAAGTTCTCTCTCATTGCGCATTTCGTAAAAAACATAATCCGGTCTTCCACATTTTTTGATTGTTCCTTCTTCAATATAGATAACACGGTCTGCATATTGCCAAGCACTCTCTGCATCATGGCTGACCATAACAATCGTAATTCCTGCTTCCCTGTGTAACAGATCAATGATTTGCAGCATCTCTCTCCTACCTTCAGGATCAAGTCCTGCAAGCGGCTCATCTAAAATCAAATAATCCGGTTTCATCGCAAGCACACCGGCAAGTGCAACACGACGCCGCTCTCCTCCGGAAAGCCTATTCAACGGTAAATCATACACATCCTGCGATAATCCAACAAGCTCAATTGATTCATATGCTCGTTTCTCCGCCTCAACCTCCGAAATACCAACATTGCGAGGTCCAAATACGACATCCTCGTAAACATTTTTTGCAAACAGCTGCTGCTCCGGATATTGAAAAACATATCCGACCTTCGTATGCAGCTTCTGCTTGTCTGTTGCGCGGTCAAACACATCGCGTCCATCCACATACACTGTTCCGCTGTTCGGCTTAAGAAGTGCAGGAATTAGTTGTAATAACGTGGATTTTCCAGACCCTGTTTTTCCCATCACAACTACATATTCGCCCTTCTTAATTGAAAGCGATACATTTTTTAATATTGCTTTATTTCCATACGAAAAACTAACCTGGTCAAACAAAATAGCATTGACCGGATTTATTTTATCTTTTGGCAACTCTATATGCTCTACCGTTACATTCGGATAAAAGGATTCCTTATGCTCAAAAAAAATTCGCTTTGCAAGGTTCTCCACAGAATAAAGGGCACTTGTACGAATCATTTGTCTTTCATGCATTTCCTTAGCGATTTTAACAATCTGCGGACATTCCAGGCCATATTCAAGCAATTTGTCCTCTGCTCCAAATATCGCATCCTTCGTGCCCTGCATAACGAGTTTTCCTTTGTACATAACATAAATTCGATCGGCAAGTAACAGCTCCTCCATAATATGTGTAATCATGATTACTGTAATACCAAGCTTCTCGTTTAGCTCTTTGATTGTTGCAAGAACCTCATGTCGGGATTTTGGATCAAGCATAGATGTTGCTTCATCTAAAACAATACATTCCGGCTGCATGGCAAGCACGCCTGCGATTGCAACCTTCTGTCGTTCGCCGCCGGACAATTCATTAATTCTTCTGTCAACTGCGACGGTAAGTCCCGCATTTGCTGCCGCAGTCTCCACACGTTTCCATAATTCCTCCGATGGTACACCGAGATTTTCTGCGCCGAAAGCAATATCTTCTGCCACAATACTTCCCAGAAGCTGATCATCCGGATTTTGAAATACCATACCAACCTTTCGACGAATCGGCATTGTATTTTCCTCATCAAATGCATCAAGTCCGCCAATCACAACCGTACCTTCAATCGGAACAAGTAATCGATTCAATATCTTTGCAAATGTACTTTTTCCACTGCCGTTTTTTCCTGCAACCGCAACAAAGTCACCTTTCTTGACATCAAAATGAATCCCACGGATAGCGTTAATCATTTCCGTGAGATTCCCTTCGTCATCGCGTTCAAAATATTCAAATGCAAGGTCTTTTATTCTTATCATATTCTCGGTTGTCCTTTTTTATATGATTTCATTATATTGGTTATTCTTTAGACCGTCAACCTTGCTTTCTTCGTTCAAAGCTTACACAATTTGGTAACTTGTAAAATGGTATCGGAAGAACAATCCCTTTCAATGTGTAATATGTTTTTATCCTTCCTATTGCACATCTGTTTGCGTAGCCGTTCCTCCATATTCAGCATCAAGTTCCGGGCACAAAACCCATTTCTTTGAATTATCTACGTTGCAAACATATACAGTCACACTTCCGTTTGATGCCACACGAAATGCAAAATGATCCGCGCCATTTACCTTGTAACGAACCTCAGGATATTTCCCAATGGAAATCAGGATTTCCTCTTTTATAGTATCCGGCAGATTTCCCAGACCCTGTTCATTAAAATCAATCATCGTATCGACATAATTCGTTGTTAACTCGATAAATATTTCTTCCGTTCCAAGCGCGTTATCGATAGCAGTCTTAATGCTTTTTGCCGTAGCCACATCATCCTGCTTCATAACAGTTTCTAACTCAACATCACTATCTGCTATTGCACCGGTCTGATCATTTCCAATCAGCTCTGTATTTACAGTACCACCATACGCCATGTCAATATCGGGCGCGAGCATCCATTTTGTTGAATTGTTTGCATTGCATACGTATACTGTCACCATGCCCTTTTCATCAACCGAAAATGCAAAATGATCCGCACTGTTTGCTTTATAGTTAACTTCCGGTATTTCTCCAAGATTCTTTACAATTTCATCCTTTGTAGCAGTTTCTAAAACACCCATCCCCTGGTCTGTAACAACAATCAACTTTCCTGCATGGTTTGTTATGAATTCAACATACACATCCTCTTTCCCGAGTGCCGTATCAACTGCAGTTTTAATTGCTTTTGCCGATGAAATATCTTGTTCTTTCTGACTTTCAACAACCGCAGGATTTTCTGTAGTAATAATTTCACCTGTATTATCAGTACTATTCGCGTTATCTTTTGTCTTGGCTTTGCCACAGCCGGGTAATATAGCAAGACATAGGCATAATACAATTCCCAGTTTTTTCTTCATAATCAATCACCTCTAAATTTGTATTTCATCATATTTCATCGTATTTCATAACATTACTTGAATACGAACATTAATTATAGTACGAATCCCTATTTAATTCAAGGATGGGGCATTGCAACATTTCTTCGATGACATGTTTCTTACTCGGACGCTTTCGAAAGCTGTTTGTTCAGAAATAAATCCAATAAATTTGATATTTTTTCGATTTATCGTCATTTGGTAAAACAAATTGTTTTATATTTCCAATATAGCAAAATGTTTTATATATACTCCAATTATAGGAGCGTGACAATATGTACCAAAGAATTAAAGACTTACGTGAAGATCATGATTATATACAACAACAAGTTGCTGATTATTTAAAATGCACACAGGTTTGTTATTCATATTACGAACTTGGTCATCGCGACATCCCAACCGATGTATTAATTGAACTTGCTGCTCTTTATAACACAAGCGTTGACTATTTACTTGGCATTACGGATGTTAAGGAACCTTATTCTCCGAATCGCAGGCAAAAGAACTTAAAAGACGCAAACTAACTGATTTTTCTAATATAATTTTTATAATCCGGACAGTTTTCGATATATTTTACCTAATGGAACAACTAAATAGAATTATGCGGTGGTTATATATGATACCACTTTATTGTCGTGTGTCTTCGCGCTGTGTATTCACATGTTAATCGAATTATCAATAATAGGCTTATTCATGCCGGATAATTTATTCTTTGTACATATCAAATGTCATTCTATCATTATGTACATATTTGATGTGGCACAATTTCTTCGTTACACGAGTGGTTCGTAGAAATAATATATTACACCGTTTTATGAAAAAATCCCAGATGCATCACGCACCTGGGATTTCTATTTTGTTACCGCGGCCTTGTGGCGCGGGGCCCTGCCGGCAGTGCAATCAAAAGAATTGCTGATGAAGCAATTCTTTCTGATTATATTTTCTCTTTAAATTATACAAGCTCAAGAATAACCTTCATAGCACCGTCACCACGACGCTCGCCAATCTTAACGATACGAGTGTAACCACCCTTACGTCCGGCATACTTTGTGCCATATTCATCGAAAAGCTTTGCTGTAAGGTCAACCTTCTTTGTACCGGCCTTTCTACCTGCTGCCTCAGTTGGAACCTCAACTACAGGATAAAGAACCTTAAGCATCTGTCTTCTGGCATGAAGTCTTGAAGGCTGATCCTTCTTAACTGTCTTCTGTACTTCATCGTACTGAGTTACCTTCTTACCATCAACAACTTCCTTAATACGCTTGCCGTCTTTGTCCTTCTTAGCAACCTTTGCTGTTACAGTAACTTCATCGAAGTTATCCTTTTCCTTAACTGCAAGTGTGATTAAGTGCTCAGCAATTTTACGTACTTCCTTAGCACGTGCCTCTGTAGTCTCAATCTTACCGTGATATAATAACTGTGTTACCTGGTTACGAAGAAGTGCAATTCTCTGATCTGACTTCTTTCCAAGCTTTCTATACATTGCCATAATATAAATCCTCCATACCCGTTATGCGGGTCTTCACTTTGCCTACTATTCTTCAGCTTAAGTGGAAAGTCTCATATGTTTACATGTGAGACAGGTTTAAGCACTTTGTGCTTAAACATTCATCGTTTCTTCATGTGCCTTTGGCACGTGAGTTGGGCAAAAGCATGAATGCTTTTGTTTCCTTGTTACTTACTCATCTCCAGACTTAAGAGACAAGCCTAATTCTTTTAATTTAGCTAATACCTCTTCAAGTGACTTACGACCAAGGTTACGAACCTTCATCATGTCCTCAGAAGTCTTATTTGTCAATTCCTCAACAGTGTTGATACCTGCTCTCTTTAAGCAGTTGTATGAACGGACAGAAAGTTCTAACTCATCGATATTCATCTCAAGTACTTTTTCTTTCTCATCATTGTCCTTAACTGTCATAACCTCGACCTGCTTTGTTTTCTCAGACAAATCAATAAAAAGATTCAAATGCTCACAAAGTACCTTTGCAGCAAGACTAATAGCCTCATCCGGTGCTAATGTGCCATTTGTAAATACATCAAGTGTAAGCTTATCATAATCTGTAATCTGACCTACACGTGTATTCTGAACTGTAAGATTTACACGCTCAACCGGTGTGTAAATAGAATCTACAGCAATTGCGTCAATTGATGTATCAAGATCCTTATTCTTATCAGCGCCTACGTATCCTCTGCCGTTTGTAATGGTAAGTTCCATATCAAGCTTAGCATCCGAACCACTTAAGTTCGCAATTACAAGATCCGGATTTAAAATCTCGATATCTCCATCTACCTGAATATCCGCAGCTGTTACAACGCAGTTGCCTGAAGCCTCGATATAGGCTGTCTTAACTTCATTTGTGGCACCATTGTTCTTGATGCAAAGCTCTTTGATATTCATAACGATTTCAGTTACATCTTCCTTAACTCCCGGAATTGAACTAAACTCATGAAGAACACCTTTGATCTTAACCATGCTAACTGCTGTACCAGGTAAAGATGATAACATAATTCTGCGAAGAGAATTACCAAGTGTAGTACCATAGCCTCTCTCCAAAGGCTCAACTACAAATCTGCCGTACTTGTTGTCCTCTGAAATCTCTGCGATCTCAATTTTAGGTATTTCAAAATCAAACACTATTAACCCTCCTTATGGATAACCGATGTACTAAGTTACTTATCCAATGACATCGCGCGCATAAACGCGCGATGTATTTATTTATCTTACTTTGAATATAACTCGACGATAAGGGTTTCGTTTACAGGTACGTCAATCTGTTCTCTCATTGGCTTCTCTACAACTGTACCTGATAAAGTCTCAAGATCTGACTCCATCCAAGCCGGTGCTGTATGTCCTGCATTTGCCTCAGCGATATCCTTAAATCTCTGAGTTGTCTTGCTCTTCTCTTTGATTTCAATCTTGTCGCCAGGATTTACTCTGTATGAAGGGATGTTGATGCACTTGCCGTTCACTAATACGTGCTTGTGATCTACAATCTGTCTAGCCTCACGTCTTGTTCTTGCAAATCCCATACGGAAGATAACATTGTCAAGTCTAAGCTCAAGTAATACCATAAGGTTAGGACCTGTAAGACCTGGCATTCTCTCTGCCTTCTCAAATAAGTTATGGAAAGGCTTCTCAAGCATACCATAGATAAACTTAGCCTTCTGCTTCTCACGAAGCTGTAAGCCGTACTCGCTTACCTTTCTGTTTGCTCTTGTTAACTTTCTGTTTGATGTCTTATTAACACCGAGATACATTGGCTCCATACCCAAAGATCTGCATCTCTTAAGAATTGGGGTTCTATCTACTGCCATTACCTTGTACCTCCTAATTAAACTCTTCTTCTCTTTGGCGGACGGCATCCATTATGTGGAACTGGTGTAACGTCCTTAATACTAACAACTTCAAGACCACAAGCTGAAAGCGCACGAATAGCTGCCTCTCTGCCTGAACCCGGTCCCTTTACCATAACATCGATTGTCTTAAGACCATATGGCAAAGCTGCCTTTGCAGCTGTCTCAGCTGCCATCTGAGCTGCATAAGGAGTAGACTTCTTAGATCCTCTGAATCCAAGTCCACCTGCACTTGCCCATGACAATGCATTTCCTTCTGCGTCTGTTAATGTAACAATTGTATTATTAAAAGATGACTGGATATGAGCCTGTCCACGTTCTACGTTCTTTCTGACACGCTTCTTAGCCACTTTTTTAGTAGTAACTTTCTTAGCCATTACCTAACCCTCCAATTACTTCTTCTTGTTAGCTACTGTCTTCTTAGGACCCTTACGAGTTCTAGCGTTTGTCTTTGTCTTCTGTCCACGAACAGGGAGACCCTTTCTGTGACGGATACCACGATAGCATCCAATCTCCTGTAAACGCTTAATATTAAGAGCGATCTCTCTACGTAAGTCACCCTCTACTACCTGAGTCTCATTAATGATCTCACTAAGCTTCTTAACTTCCTCGTCAGTCAAATCACGAACTCTTGTGTCAGGACTAACATTTGCTTCTTTTAGAATTCTTGTTGCTGAAGTTCTACCTATACCATAGATATAAGTAAGACCGATCTCGATACGCTTGTCTCTTGGTAAATCAACACCTGAAATACGAGCCATTCTAATATACCTCCGTAAAAAAATAACTACAAATTTGCCTTTGTTGCTTTTGATATCCCTTGCGCCGGCTTCAATAGTCCGGACTACAAAATCTTCGAGAAAGATTTTGTACATAACAAGGGGTGAAATGCATATCTCCACAATACAGACATTAATGAAATAAATTTTTGCATAGTTTTCTCTATGCCAGCCGCTTGATGTTAGTAAGTAATAATACATATTATTACACGCACAAATACAAGGCATAGTTATAGATGGGCTATCATCCTAAATACCTTGTTCTAACTTTTCCGTTCAGATCAAATCACCTAATGTGAAATGATGACCTATTATAAAAATAGATTTACCCCTGACGCTGTTTGTGCTTTGGATTTTCGCAGATTATACGAATACTGCCTTTTCTTTTAATGACTTTGCACTTGTCGCAAATTGGTTTTACTGATGCTCTAACCTTCATTAAAATGCACTCCTTTCAAAAAAGTCCGCTACAAATAAGCATTGTATCAAAAAAACAATTACAATGCAAGCAATTTTTTTATTTTGCTCTGACAAGTAATTATTTATTTTGCTCTCCAGATAATTCTCCCCTTTGTAAGGTCATATGGAGATAAAACAACCGTTACCTTATCGCCCGGAAGAATTTTGATGTAATTCATTCTAAGCTTACCACTAATATGTGCGAGAACCTGAAGTCCATTTTCAAGTTCAACCTGAAACATTGCATTTGGAAGTTTCTCAAGTACTACGCCTTCCATTTCGATTTCGTCTGCCTTTGGCATATCGTGATCCTCCTTTTAGATATGTGTTATAGTTCTATTCCTTCTGCCTTAGATAAAATCTCTGGCTCACCTTCTGTGATCAATACTGTATTTTCATAATGTGCTGACAATGCTCCGTCAGCTGTTACAACTGTCCAGTCATCTGATAACCACTCCACTTCATAAGTTCCAATATTAATCATTGGTTCAATTGCAAGTGTCATACCCGGTCTCAGTTTTGGTCCTTTCATCATCCTTGTAAAGTTCGGTACCTCCGGTGCTTCATGTAAGCTTGCACCAACACCATGTCCTACTAAATCTCGAACTGCTCGATAACCTCTTGATGATACGTAATTAAAAATAGCTTTCGAAATATCGTTAATATGATTGCCTACCCTGCATGCCTTCAAACCTTCGAAAAAGCTTGCCTTTGTTACGCGGATCAAATCCGCCGCTTCGGTACTGATTTCTCCGACTCCGTATGTACGGGCCGAATCTGAATGATATCCCTGATAGATGACGCCGGCATCCAAGCTGACAATATCTCCTTCTTCAAGGAATCTCGTCTTGGACGGAATCCCATGTACGACTTCGTCATTTACAGAAACACAAATCGACGCTGGGTATCCGTTATAATTTAAGAAAGAAGGAATACAGCCATAACTTCTGATTACCTCTTCTCCAATCCGATCAATTTCATATGTGGAAATGCCCGGTTTTATTGCTTTTTTTAGTTCCTCATGCGTGAGGGCGAGAATTTTCCCGGCCTCACGCATAAGTTCAATTTCTCTTTCTGATTTTATGAGAATTGCCATTTTAGTTATCTCCTAAAATTGCAACAATTGCCTTAAATACATCCTGCATGTCGACGGTTCCGTCAACCTCTGCAATTACACCCTTCTTTGTGTAGAAGTCAATGAGTGGCTGTGTCTGCTCGTGATAAACATTCAAACGATTCAAAACTGTCTCCGGCTTATCATCATCTCTTAAAATAAGATCAGCACCACATGCGTCACACTTACCCTCAACCTTTGTTGGGTTATATACGATATGGTATGTTGCACCACAACCTACGCAGGCTCTTCTTCCTGACATTCTGTTTACGATATTCTCATCCGGAACTTCTACATTAACAGCATAATCAATACTCTCACCGTTTGCTGCAAGCGCTGCATCTAATGCTTCTGCCTGCGGAATTGTTCTTGGGAAACCATCGAGGATGTATCCATCCTTACAATCGTCAGCCTTGAAACGATCCATAATCAAATCTACTACTAATTCGTCCGGTACAAGAAGACCTTTATCCATGTACTCCTTAGCCTTTGCGCCAAGTTCTGTACCATTCTTGATGTTTGCTCTAAAAATATCACCTGTCGAGATGTGTGGAATTTTGTACTTCTCTGCAAGCATCTTTGCCTGTGTACCTTTACCGGCACCAGGTGCACCCAACATAATAATCTTCATATTACTACCTCCTCATAAACTAGGAATAGGAATGTACCCGAAACGGATACATTCCATATCTACCTTAGTTACTAGTCTGTTAAGAATCCTGAATAATTTCTTACAATCATCTTAGACTCAATCTGCTTTATTGTCTCGATGATAACACCTACAATAATAATGAGTGATGTACCACCAAATGAAACATTTGCTCCAAATCTTCCGTTAAAGAAGATTGGGATAAGTGCAACGATGATAAGACCAATTGCTCCGATAAAGACAATATAATTCAAAATCTTGTTCAAGTAATCCTGTGTTGGCTTACCAGGTCTGATACCCGGAATAAATCCGCCACTCTTCTTCATATTGTTCGCTATTTCCATTGGGTTAAAAGTAACCGATGTATAGAAATATGCGAAGAAGAATACTAATAATACATATATAAGTAAGCCAATCATTGCCCATGGGTAATTCGGATTGAACCAGTAATTTGAGTTCATACCGCGAAGAATCTTAGCCCATGTACCTGATGGATTTAAATTGAATAAGCTTACAAGCACTGATGGAACTGACATAATTGATGAGGCAAAAATAACAGGAATAACATTTGAAGTATTAACCTTCATTGGAATATGACTGCTCTGTCCACCAACATTACGTCTGCCTTGTACCTTCTGTGCATACTGAACAGGAACTTTTCTTACACCGTCCTGAAGTAATACGACTAATACAATCGTTACAATAATGATAGCAAGGATTACTGCAACTGCGATAGTTGCGTTAACAACATCTTTACCCTTTACAAACTTTGTGTAAAGGTCTGCAAAATCACTTGGCATTCTTGATACGATGTTGATAAGAAGGATGATTGAAATACCATTACCAACGCCGTAATCCGTGATTCTCTCGCCTAACCACATAACAAAGGCACTACCTGTAGTCAATGTTACAATAATTAACAAATATCCTAAAGGTCCCTTAATTGTTAAGTAATTACCACGATCAAATCCAACAGCAAGACCCAAACTCTCAACAACTGAAAGTACAATTGTGAGGTATCTTGTAATTGCTGTCATTTTTTTACGTCCATCATCTCCGTCTTTCTGCATCTCCTCAAGTGCCGGAATCGCAATTGTGAGAAGCTGCATAATAATTGAAGATGTAATATATGGTGTTACATTCAATGCAAAGATTGACATCTGTGTAAAAGAACCACCTGTAAATGAGCTAAGGAAATTATTAGCATCACCTAATGCATTCTCCAAATAGTCTTTAACGGCTACGGTGTCCAAACCCGGAACAGGAATCAACGAACCGAGACGTACGACAATCATAATAAAGAATGTGAACATTAAGCCTTTACGAATGTCTTTTACCTTGAGAGCGTTCTTTAAGGTCTTAAACATACTTAAATCACCTCTACTTTTCCGCCAAGAGCTTCAATCTTCTCAGCAGCCGTCTTACTGAAAGCATTAGCCTTAACAGTAAGTTTCTTTGTCAACTCTCCATTTCCTAAAATCTTAACACCATCTCTTGCATTCTTTACAATGCCCGCTTCGATTAAGGAAGCAACTGAAACCTCAGCACCGTCCTCAAATCTGTCAAGTACAGAAAGATTGATTGCAACAATCTCCTTATGATTTCTGCATTTGAATCCTCTCTTAGGAATTCTTCTATAGAGTGGCATCTGACCACCTTCGAAACCAGGTCTTGGTGCTCCTGAACGAGCCTTCTGACCCTTATGTCCCTTACCGGCTGTCTTGCCATTTCCTGATCCATGTCCACGGCCTCTTCTGAAGTTATCGCTTGTTGTAGCGCCTTCAGCCGGCTTTAAACTTGATAAATCCATGACTGTTCCTCCTTCACAAAAATTATGCTTCTTCTACTTTAACCATGTGACGAACCTGGTCAACCATTCCCTTAGTTGCTGCATTGTTTGGGAGTTCAACAGTCTTGTGCATCTTAGTAAGACCAAGTGCCTTAACAGTTGCTCTATGCTTTGGAATAGCTCCGATTGGGGACTTCACTAAAGTAACCTTTATCTTATCTGACATTTTACAAACCTCCTTAAGATTCTGCGATTAACAATCGACTAGTTCATGATCTCATCTAAAGACTTGCCACGAAGTTTTGCAACCTCTTCCGGGCTCTTAATCTTTGAAAGACCTTCAATTGTTGCAAGTACAACGTTCTGCTTGTTGTTTGAACCTAAGGACTTTGTACGGATATTCTTATATCCTGCAAGCTCAAGTACCGAACGAGCCGGACCACCGGCGATGATACCTGTACCTTCCGGAGATGACTTTAACAATACTCTTGCACTGCCAAACTCACCTGTCCAATCGTAAGGAATACTACCGTTTTCATTGATACTAACCTTAACCATCTTCTTAATTGCATCCTCTTTGCCTTTGCGGATAGCTTCAGGAATTTCAGCTGCCTTTCCTAAGCCGGCACCAATGTGGCCATTTTTATCGCCTACAACAACGAGTGCTGCAAATCTCATGTTACGTCCGCCCTTAACAACCTTTGTTACACGCTTGATGTTAACAACGCGATCTTCTAATTCTAAATTCGTAGCATCTATGATTTCATGCTTCATGCGCCTTATTTCCTCCTTACTTAGAATTCAAGTCCAGCTTCTCTAGCAGCATCTGCTAAAGCCTGAATCTTACCCTGATATATAAAGCCGCCACGGTCAAAGACTACAGCCTTGATACCTGCATCAAGAGCCTTCTTAGCAATTACCTGTCCTAAGTAAGCTGCTGCTGCAACATCATTTGTCTTCTCTAACTGATCTTTAACTTCCTTCTGTACTGTTGAAGCTGATACCAAAGTCTTCTGAGCTGTATCATCAATAATCTGAGCGTACATATGATTATTACTTCTGAAAACAGCAAGTCTTGGTCTTTCAGCAGTGCCACTAAAACGGTTACGAACTCTTAAATGCTTCTTAGCGCGAATAGCACTTCTTGATTCTTTATTAATCATCTTATTCCACTCCTTAATTATTTCTTACCAGTCTTACCAACTTTACGTCTGATAACCTCATCAGAATACTTGATACCCTTGCCCTTATATGGTTCCGGAGCTCTCTTCTCTCTGATTTCGGCAGCATATTGGCCAACTTTCTCTTTATCAATACCACTTACAATAATCTTGTTTCCATCAACTGTTGTTGTGATACCCTCTGGGTCAACCATATCAACCGGATGTGAATAACCAAGTGAAAGATTCAACTTGTTACCCTGCTTTGCAGCTCTGTAACCAACACCGTTAACTTCAAGTGTCTTTGTGTAACCTTCTGTAACACCGATTACCATGTTATTGATAAGTGTTCTTGTAAGACCATGTAATGACTTCATCTTCTTTAAATCATTTGGTCTATTAACTACGATTTCAGCACCTTCCTGCTTGATTTCCATCTCAGCAGGGAGAACTCTCTCAAGTGTTCCCTTAGGTCCCTTAACAGTCACCTTATTATTTTCTGCTATCTCAACTGTTACGCCAGCCGGAATAGCGATAGGCATTCTTCCGATACGTGACATTTCGCCCGTCCTCCTATTTCTTATAATAAACCGGATTGAATTAGCGTCAAATGGTAATTGCTTACCATACGAACGCTAATACCTCTCCACCAACGTTTTCTTTTCTTGCTTCCTTATCTGTAAGCACACCCTTGTTTGTAGAAATAATTGCTGTACCAAGTCCACCAAGAACCTTTGGAAGCTCATCCTTTGATGCATAAACACGAAGACCCGGCTTAGAAATTCTCTTAAGACCTGTAAGAATCTTCTCGTTCTTATTTGCACCATACTTAAGTGTAATCTTGATTGTCTTGAAGTTACCGTCTTCAATAACATCAACTGCCTTGACATAACCTTCCTTAAGGAGAATGTCTGCAATCGCCTGCTTCATCTTAGATGCAGGTATATCTACTGTATCATGTTTTGCAGTATTTGCATTACGGATTCTTGTAAGCATATCTGCAATTGGATCGCTCATTGACATAATTTATTTGCCTCCTATTCTTTATTCTTACCAGCTTGACTTCTTAACACCAGGTATCTCACCCTTGTATGCTAACTCACGGAAACATACTCTGCAAATACCATATTTTCTCAAAACTGAATGTGGACGGCCACAAATCTTGCAACGTGAATATTCTCTTGTAGAGAACTTCTGTGGACGCTGCTGTTTAACTTTCATAGATTTCTTTGCCATTTTGATTCCTCCTATTTTCCTTACTTCTGGAACGGCATTCCGAACAATGTTAACAATTCGCGAGCTTCTTCATCTGTCTTCGCTGTTGTAACGAAGATGATGTCCATACCTCTTACCTTGTCTACCTTGTCATACTCGATTTCTGGGAAAATAAGCTGCTCTTTAATTCCAAGTGCGTAGTTACCTCTTCCATCAAATGCGTTAGGATTCACACCTCTAAAGTCACGTACTCGTGGAAGTGCAAGATTTACAAGTCTGTCTGTGAACTCATACATCTTCTCACCACGAAGGGTTACCTTACATCCGATAGGCATACCCTCTCTAAGCTTAAAGTTCGCAACTGACTTCTTTGCACGTGTTACAACTGCCTTCTGACCTGAAATAGTCTCAAGATCCTTAACAGCTGCATCTAAAACCTTAGCATTTTCTCTAGCTTCACCAACACCCATGTTGATAACGATCTTCTCAAGCTTTGGAATCTGCATTACATTTTTATATCCGAACTTCTTTGTCATAGCGTCCATAATTTCAGCGCTATACATCTCTTTAAGTCTGCTCAAACCAAGTACCTCCTTTCCTATCTCAACTAATCGATTTTTTCTAACTTGCCATCTACATGAGCTACACGAACTTTATCCTTCTTCTCGCCCTGGAAACCAACACGAACTGGCTTGCCTTTGTAGAGGTACATAACATTTGAAAGATCGATAGGAGCTTCCTTATCAATAATGCCACCCTGCTGATTCTGCATGTTTGGCTTGCTGTGCTTATGAACGATATTAACACCTTCAACTAAAACCTTACCGTTCTTAGCGTCAACTGATAATACCTTACCTTCTTTGCCCTTATCTTTACCAGCGATAACTACAACCATGTCATCTTTTTTAATCTTCATTGTTGCCATGCGTCGCTACCTCCTATAATACTTCCGGTGCAAGAGATACAATCTTCATAAACTTCTTATCTCTGAGCTCTCTTGCTACTGGTCCAAATATACGAGTTCCTCTTGGGTTTCCATCATCCTTGATGATAACTGCTGCATTCTCATCAAACTTGATGTAAGAACCATCCTTACGACGTGCGCCCTTCTTAGAACGTACGACAACGGCTTTAACAACATCACCCTTCTTTACAACTCCGCCTGGTGTTGCATCTTTAACTGAGGCAACGATGATATCACCAATATTTGCATATCTTCTTGTGGAGCCGCCTAAAACGCGAATGCAAAGGATTTCCTTAGCACCTGTATTGTCAGCAACTCTAAGTCTTGTTTCCTGCTGTACCATTGCTTGTGCCTCCTTACTTTGCCTTTTCGATAATCTCAACAAGTCTCCATCTCTTATCCTTAGATAAAGGTCTTGTCTCCATTACTCTAACTCTATCGCCAACTTTGCACTCATTGTTCTCATCATGAGCTTTGAGTTTGTATGTTCTCTTTACAATCTTACCGTAAAGAGGATGCTTTACATTATCAACGATTGAAACAACGATTGTCTTGTCCATCTTATCACTTGTAACTAAACCTACACGTGTTTTTCTAAGATTTCTTTCCACAATTAATTCCTCCTTTTACGATAATTAGTTCGCCTTCTGAGCGATGACTGTCTGAATTCTGGCAATATTCTTGCGAACATCCTTAATTCTGCTTGTGTTCTCGAGCTGGTTAGTGGCATTCTGGAATCTCAAGTTGAATAATTCCTTCTTAGCAGCAACCAAATCGCTCTGTAATTCTTCAAGTGATTTTGCGTTTAATTCTGATTTATATTCCTTAAGCTTCACCGCCATTAACCTCCTTGTCTAATTCATCCTTTGACATAATCTTACACTTCAAAGGTAACTTGTGAATAGCAAGACGAAGAGCCTCACGTGCTACTTCCTCAGATACACCTGAGATTTCGAACAATACTCTGCCCGGCTTAACAACTGCTACCCAGTATTCAAGAGATCCCTTACCGGAACCCATACGTGTTTCAGCAGGCTTTGCTGTAACCGGATGATCCGGGAAAATCTTGATCCATACTTTACCAGTACGCTTTACATATCTTGTCATAGCGATACGGGCTGCTTCAATCTGATTTGATTTAATCCAAGCAGGCTCCATAGCCACGATACCAAACTCACCGTTTGTGATTTTATTTCCTCTAAGCGCTTTACCTGCCATAGTTCCTCTGAACTGCTTACGGCGCTTAACTCTCTTAGGCATTAACATTATTTATCGCTCCCTTCCTTATTTCCTTTTGTAGGAAGTACTTCTCCATGGTAAATCCATGTCTTAACACCAACTTTACCGTATGTTGTATTTGCCTCAGCAAAACCATAATCAATATCAGCTCTTAAAGTCTGAAGAGGTACAGTACCCTCGTAGTAGCTCTCTGTTCTAGCCATATCTGCACCACCAAGTCGTCCTGATACAGAAGTCTTGATACCCTGTGCTCCGGCCTTCATTGTTCTGCTCATGCATGACTTCATAGCTCTTCTGAATGAAATACGGTTCTCAAGCTGCGCAGCGATATTTTCAGCTACAAGCTGTGCATCCATATCTGGCTTCTTGATTTCCTTAATATCGATGAAGAGCTTCTTAGCTGTAAGCTTCTGAACCTTAGCCTTAACCTTCTCGATACCAGCGCCGCCCTTACCGATTACAACACCAGGCTTCGCTGTATATACATTAACCTTTACCTTGTCAGCTGTTCTTTCGATCTCAATCTTAGAAACGTTTGCTGAATAAAGTTCTTTCTTTAAATACTCTCTGATTTTATAGTCTTCAACAAGGTTATCAGCGAACTCACCATTCTTAGTATCAGCATACCACTTTGAATCCCAGTCCTTGATAATACCGACTCTTAAACCATGTGGATTAACTTTCTGTCCCATTGCTTACCTCCTATCTCTCATCAAGAACTACAGTGATGTGGCTTGTTCTCTTTTCGATTCTATAAGCTCTACCCTGTGCTCTTGGATGAACTCTCTTCATTGTTGGTCCCTTATTTGCATAACATGCTGCAACATAGAGGTTTTCAGCCTTCATTCCGTTGTTGTTTTCAGCGTTTGCAATAGCAGACTTGAGAAGTTTCTCAATTACCTTTGAAGCGTATCTGTTATTGTAAGCAAGAATACCGAGTGCTGAAGTTACATCCTTGCCTCTGATTGCGTCTAATACGAAACAAGCCTTTGTAACTGATACTCTAGCGTATGAAACAGTTGCCTTTGGTCTTGTATCTTTATTCTCATTTCTGAGTCTCTTAATTTGGGATCTATGTCCTTTTGCCATGAGATGTGTCCTCCTTCCTCTTATCTTCTACCCTTTTTCTCATCCTTACCATGTCCTCTGTATGTTCTTGTTGCCACGAACTCACCGAGCTTATGTCCTACCATATCCTCAGTAATATATACAGGTACATGCTTTCTTCCATCGTATACTGCAATTGTATGACCTACAAATGATGGGAAGATTGTTGAACGACGAGACCAGGTTTTAATAACCTGCTTGTCATTAGCTGCGTTTAATGCATCAACCTTCTTTAACAAATAATCATCTGCAAATGGTCCTTTTTTTAATGAACGAGCCATATGAATCCTCCTTACTTAACGTTCTTACCGTCTCTTGTTCTGATAATCAACTTGTTAGACTGCTTATTCTTCTTTCTAGTCTTAAGACCAAGTGCTGGCTTACCCCAAGGAGTAGATGGGCCTGGTCTACCGATACTAGTTCTACCTTCACCACCACCGTGTGGATGGTCGTTAGGGTTCATAACAGAACCACGAACTGTTGGGCGGATACCCATGTGGCGCTTACGTCCAGCCTTACCAATGTTTACAAGACCATGCTCAATGTTACCAACCTGACCGATTGTTGCACGGCAAACGATAGGAACCATTCTCATCTCGCCTGACGGAAGTCTGAGTGTTGCATATTTGCCTTCCTTAGCCATAAGCTGAGCTGAGTTACCTGCAGAACGAACGAGCTGTGCACCCTTTCCAGGATAAAGCTCAATGTTGTGAATTTCTGTACCTACAGGAATTTCTGAAAGTGGAAGGCAGTTACCAACCTTAACTTCTGCGTTAGGGCCGCTCATCAACTCATCGCCAACCTTAAGGCCAACAGGAGCGATGATGTATGACTTCTCACCATCTGCGTAGAAAAGAAGTGCAATGTTTGCTGTTCTGTTTGGATCGTACTCGATTGCAGCTACCTTAGCAGGTACATCGTCCTTTCTTCTCTTGAAATCAATAATTCTATATTTCTGTCTGTTTCCACCGCCATGGTGTCTAACAGTAATCTTACCCTGGTTGTTACGTCCGGCTGTCTTACTCTTCTTTGCAAGAAGTGACTTCTCAGGAGTTGTCTTTGTAATCTCCACGAAATCAAGACCAGTCATGTTACGTCTTGAAGGTGTATATGGGTTATATGTCTTAATTCCCATTGTAATTCTCCTTTCGAATTTCAATTTATTGTCATGCTTTTATTGCATATATTCGTATATTTTAGAGACCTTCGAACAATTCGATATCTGCGCTCTCAGCTGTAAGCTGAACAACTGCCTTCTTTGTTGCTGCGGTCTTGCCAAAAGTCATACCACGTCTCTTTGTCTTACCATCGTAATTCATTGTGTTGACCTTTGCTACCTTTGTTCCCTCGAACATCTTCTCAACGGCTTCCTTAACCTGAGTCTTTGTTGCATCTGGGTGAACAAGGAATGTATACTTCTTCTCTGCCATAGCGTTCATACTTTTCTCTGTAAGAACCGGCTTAAGGATAACGTCATAATATTTGATATCTGCCATTATGCATACACCTCCTCGATTGCTGCTACTGCATCTTTTGTGATTACAAGCGAATCATACTTCAAAATGTCATATACATTAATACTGTTCGTCATTGTTGTCTTAACAGTTGGGATATTTCTGGCAGAAAGAATAACCTTCTCATCCTTATCCTTTGTAACAACCAATGCCTTAGGTGCATTGAGGTTTGCAAGAATCTTTGCAAATTTAGAAGTCTTAACCTCTTCTAATGCGAACTCATCTACTACGATGAACTTAGAATCCAAAACCTTAGAAGTAAGTGCAGACTTGATAGCGATCTGCTTTTCTCTCTTGTTCATCTTCATCGAATAATCTCTTGGCTTTGGAGCAAATACAACTCCACCACCTGTCCACTGTGGAGATCTTGTAGAACCCTGTCTTGCATGACCTGTTCCCTTCTGTCTCCAAGGCTTTCTTCCGCCACCTGATACTTCAGAACGTGTTTTTGCACTCTGTGTACCCTGACGACGGTTAGCTAACTGGCTTACTACTGCCAAATGTACTAAATGCTCATTTATTTCTACACCGAAAACGTTATCGTTAAGCTCAAGCTTATCTACTTCTTTTCCTTCGATGTTATAAACTGCTACTGTTGCCATCTAATGTTCCTCCTTCCTGAAAGACCGGCTTATTTGCCAACCTTTACTGTCTCCTTAATCATTACTAATGATTTCTTTGGTCCAGGAACGGCACCCTTTACCAAGATAACATTGTTTTCTACATCTATCTTAACAATCTCAAGGTTCTGAACTGTTACTCTTACAGCACCCTTATGACCAGGCATCTTCTTGCCCTTAAACACTCTACCAGGTGTTGTTGCAGAACCATTGGAACCTGCATGACGATGATACTTTGAACCGTGAGCTGAAGGGCCTGACTTCATGCCGTATCTCTTAAGACCACCTGCATATCCTTTACCCTTTGACTTAGCAGTAACATCAATCTTGTCACCTTCTTCAAAGATAGAAGCTAAGATTTCGTCGCCTGCGTTGTAGTCAGCTACGTTCTCTACTCTGAACTCTCTAACGAATCTCTTAGGTGTTGTACCGGCCTTCTTGAAGTGACCAGCCTCTGCCTTACCAGCGCCATGTGGGTTTCTGATTACTTTCTTTCCGGAAACATCTTTTGTTGTAACTCTTTCCTTCTTCTCAGCGAAACCTACCTGAATTGCTTCATAACCATCGTTCTCAGCTGTCTTAACCTGTGTTACTACACAAGGACCAGCTTCCAAAACTGTTACAGGTGTTAACACACCATCTTCATTGAAGATTTGAGTCATTCCGACTTTTGTTGCTAAAATTGCTTTCTTCATTGTGAAAACTTCCTCCTAATTTTAATTCACAGCGGATTGCACCCGGCAATCATACTAAATTCAATCCGAAGATTGTAATTAGGTACTGCTATTTACTTATTAAATGTGTTTGATGAATTATTTCATCTTAACGTCTACATATACACCAGCTGACATATCAACCTTCTGAAGAGCTTCAATTGTCTTCTGTGATGGTGCAATGACGTCAATGAGTCTCTTGTGAGTTCTCTGCTCGAACTGCTCTCTCGAATCCTTATACTTATGAACAGCTCGAAGGATTGTTACCTTCTCAACCTTTGTAGGCATTGGAACCGGTCCACTAACCTTTGCTCCTGTACTCTTTGCAGTTTCGATAATCTGCTTTGCAGCCTGATCGATTAACTTGTGATCGTACGCCTTCAATGTGATTCTCATAATTTGACTTGCCATAAAAAAAGCCGCCTCCTTTTCGCACTTTTTGTAGTACGACAAGTGGTGACTGTACAACTTTCCCGTGTGTGTCCTAACGCAACTCATTCGGATTTTCACACGTCATCTCCGTTCCCTTGACGGATGGTTATTTGGTACAGTGACTTGTCGCCAGTTATTTTTAATTGACATTCGCTCCACGAAAAACCCGCGAACCCGCTCATTCTGCGGTTGCGGCAACCTCCGCTTCCACGCTATCAATGTCACAGCAAGAGTTATTATAGACCATCCGTCAATAGAATGCAAGAGTTTTTTTAATTATTTTCTAAGCATTATTTCGACGCATTTACGAATCATGCTTCGTATGTTATTTCGATTGTTTCATTTTTTTGTAAAGCTGAAGTGCAGAGAATACACAAGCAACACTTAACGCAAACAAAAGGAGTATCTCAACTATCGCTTTTCCTTTTGTCTCCGTTGTATCGATTTCGACATAATATATCGGAATATCGCTATCCGATAATCCCAAAAACGAGAGAACGGTCGAGTAATACCCCTCGACTTCGGGATGAATCGTCGAAATGCGCCCCTGTATTTTAACACCGGTCGGTAAAGTCTTACTATAACCATTCATGCAATCCCACGTTTTTTCCTGAATATCATCAAGCTTATGAATTATCCTCTTATTTTTTACCTTCAAGCTGACAATCGCATTATTTTCTAATCGTATCATATAATGCTGATCCGTTCCTATCGGAATAATGCCATTGATACGATGCCTTGTGAAGGCATAGTTTTCAAGGACTGCGTTGACATTTACCGTTACATGTTCGTCCTTCACAAACTCTCCATTTTCGATTGCCTGCATAACATCCTGTGGTTCTCCTCCAAAAACAAACCTGGCATTAACAGCAAAGAAAAACAGAAACAATACGAAAAACAAAACTGATCCTATACCCGCAAATGCAAGTTTTAATCCAATTTCCTTGCGTTGTTGTTTGTCGACCGGTGACACTTTTGTTTCTTTGATTACATATGGCTCCTGTACATCAAAGTCTTCAAACAGATTTTTTTCATCATTCTTTGTTTCTTCATTCATTTTCCTTTTTCCCCCCGTAAGAATACTATTTCAATAATTTATATATAGAAGGTTCTATATGCAAACTCTCACACAAATCCCGCGCTTCTTTGATTGCTTTGTCGCGTTTTTCCCGGCTTACATTTGTTTTCACTGCTCGAATAGTAAGTTCTTTGGCGAATGTGCCATATCAACAAACTCAATAATCTGTGTTTTATAGCCTCGATACTCAAGCATGTTCCCGCGAATGGCATCTGTCACAATCGCCGACATCCGATCTTTCAAGATACCGTGACGCATAACGGGCGCAAAAATTTCACTCTGAATCTGTCCGTTCACTTCATGCTGACAGCATGGCACAGACATAATATATTTTGCATTCCAGCTTACCGCATTAAATAACGCAAAATCTGTAGCCGTATCGCAGGCATGCAGGCTCACGACCATATCAATCGGAGTATCAGTCTTATATCCGTTAATATCGCCAAGTTCAAAATGAATGCCGGTGTATCCGTACTTCTTCGCCGCTTCGTTACATTTTTTAATCACATCCGCTTTCAGGTCCAAACCGATAATTTCAACCTTCTTATGTTTAAGCTCTACTAAATAATAGTAAAGAATAAACGTGAGATATGATTTTCCGCAACCAAAATCTATAATATGAAGAAGCTCTTTCTTCTCATCCTTAAGCAAATCATCAACGAGTTCAATAAACCGATTAATCTGCTTATACTTGTCATACATTGAACGAACGACTTTGCCATCCTTCGTAAACACACCCATATCAATAAGAGGCGGAATCATACATCCCTCTTCTAATAGGTAATTTTTCTTTCGGTTATGAGATGGTTGTCTTTCTTTCGCAACAGTTATCTTTTTGTTTATATTCTTAAGAAGCTTTCCCTTCTTTGTCATGCGCAGACTAATATCCTGCTCGTCAACAAATATATGGAGCTGCTCATACTCTTGCGGGAAATACATCTGTACAACCGCAAGCAGCTGTTCTTGCGAAACATTTTTTTGAAACACTTGTGTCTTCGTATATCGACAAACCTGATAGCAAGTCTTGCCTTTGACGGTTGACGGCAAAATTTCAATCTTCTTATATTCAATTGTGTTATCAACCGGATTACTCAAAATGACTTTTTTTACATCGCCTTCGAAAGCCAAAGTAAGTTCTCTTGTTACTTCCATATAGATTGCCCTCATTTACAAAAAGCAAAAAGAAATTTAAAATCGTATTTCTTCTATATTATATGACCAAATTCTCATCAAGCCATAAATGCTTCCTTCATACTGTCATAGTGAAGGAAAATACCCTTCTTCGCAAATTCTTGAATTTCCTCAAGCGTTGCAAGCATATATCCATCGGTCTCTGCTTCCTGAAGGTGCAAATCATCTTCCGTGAAATCCCCACGGAAACGATAGATGTCTACAAAATAATTATCGCCTTCCTTTGGATTCTCGCGTTTATACGAAAAAAGATATCCACCTTCAAAGCTTGACACATCAAGTCCTGTCTCTTCCAAAATTTCTCTTTTTACAGCATCAGCCGAATCTTCGCCTGCCTGTGCCGCACCACCGGATACTTCCCACCAGCCCGGCGCCCAAGCCTTTGTCATAACACGCTTCGTAATGAGAAATCTTCCGTCTGTATGCTGAATAACACCAAGCACCGTAAGATGATACTCTCCCGGTTTCATATGCCAGTCATTGCGTTTCATTGTTCTTCCGGTACGTTCTTTCTTTTCATCGTAAATATCCCACAATTCCATGTGATTGTCCTCTCTCTCATATCATAATGTCGCTAAATGTTCAATAAATTCCTTTACAAAATTATCAACCGAAAATTCCTGTAATTGTGACTTGATATTCCTCCGACTTTCCCGCAAATACGAAAACCGATAATCCGTCACTGCATCATAATAATCCATACGCAATTCATTTGCAACAGAATTCGCCTGTTCATCGTCATAATATGAAGAATCTAAAAAATCCAATACGGCCTGATAGGCTCGCATAACCTGCTCATATTCCTCGCTCTCCCCCTGATCATATTGATCAATGGGTGGATATATTTCCTGATCTGCAAGCTTATATAATGCAACAATGTTGTCCGGAATCTCGTATAAATTCGGTGCAAGTGGTGTTTTCAAATGCAAGCCTCTTGCCTGTTCAAAGCAATATGCAGCCATGATTGCCGTTGCATCATCATTTGCTCTTGCAACAAATTCCATTGAATACGGAATTCCCTTTTCATTTTGACCCATCGGAACGGTCACGGAAGGTACACCTGCAGAAGGTGCAACAAAGCTTCCGCAACTGCTTTGCGAGCCATATGCCACTTCGTGCGTTTTGACTTCATCCCATAAAGTCGGATGTATGGCAACATCCACATCATATTGATCCATCATATTATTAAAATATTGCCCATACCAGCCAACACCATTTTCCCAATCGTCACAAATCGATATTGGCATATATACAATCTCGGCACCCTGATCTTCCAGAACAGCGACTGCAATTTCCAACTGCTCTTTGACAGACGGTGTAGCAAAATTCCATAACCGTTCAATAATACCAATTCGCATTCCATCAAGAGCATACATATCCAGATAACTCGTATAATCAATCTCATGGTTGTTTAATGCCGTAAGAATAATCGCTGCATCTTCAACTGTTTTTGCAATCGGTCCGGCCGTGTCGCGCCCTGCAATACATACAGTCAGTCCTTTTCGAGATAACAATCCATAGGTTGGTCGAATACCAACAACACCGTTTGCGCCTGACGGAACTCGAATGGAAGCATTTGTATCTGTCCCTATACAAATCGGGGCTAAAGAAGCCGCCGCCGACACTGCGCTGCCACCGGAAGATCCATAAGCAGACATTGAAAGATCAAATGCATTATTAACACGTCCATAATCACTTATGGAATATTGTGAATGCTCCGCATAACGGTCCATATTCGCCTTTGCAACAATAATCGCTCCGGCATTTTTGAGCGATGCAATCACATCAGCATCCGTCGTTGCAAGCTTTGTTTCCAGAAATGCATTGCCATCCGTTGTTGCCATTCCGGCAACATCCAAATTGTCCTTAACAATTGCAGGCAGTCCAAACAACAGGCTGCTTCGCCCTTGCTCTTTGTAAATCTGATCACACGCAATAGCCTCTTCAAGCGCAGTTTCCGAAATCTGCGTGATGCATTGATACATTTCTCCATACGCCTCAATACGTTCCAAATACAAACGCATAATTTGTTCATATGTAAGGAAGCCATCATCCACAGCCTGTTGTAGTTCTCGTATGGAAAGCTCGGTTATATCTACCACTGCAAACGTGTGTGATACGTTATTTTCATAGTCAAAATAACAACGTGCATTCGACAAAACAGCATTTCTTTCATGTGCAAAAGCAACCTGCACTTGCGTATTCATCGAAAATATTAAGATTAAACAAACGATCATACATATTTTTTTCTTCATAAGTAATCCAACCAAAAGTAATTTTTAATCCTTATCATATTTCGTATTATCGGATGAATAATACCATTTTCGAAAGTATATGCCGGTAAGCAAACCACATTAGAATGCCAGCATGGAATATTCTTCGAGATTCCATACCTGACTTACGAGTTCTTCATAAAAATCCGGTTCATGGCAGACAAGCAATAAAGAACCTTTGTACTGCTGTAATGCTCTTTTGAGTTCTTCTTTTGCGTCGACATCCAAATGGTTCGTCGGCTCATCCAAAATCAAAAGATTCGTCTCTCGATTAATCAGCTTACACAAACGGACTTTCGCCTGCTCTCCACCGCTTAACACCTTGACCTTACTCTCTATGTGTTTCGTCGTAAGACCACATTTTGCAAGTGCCGAACGAACCTCATATTGAGAATACGAAGGAAACTCCTGCCAAATTTCCTCCATACAGGTATTCTCTGTTCCCGCCATCTCCTGCTCAAAATATCCAAGAAACAGATAATCTCCGAGTGTAGCCTTGCCTGAAATAGGTTCGAGCAACCCAAGCAGGCTCTTAAGCAATGTACTCTTGCCAATACCGTTTGTTCCGACAATTGCTATCTTCTCTCCACGCTCCATGCGAAGATTGATTGGTTTTGAAAGCGGAGCATTCTTATCGTATCCAATTACGAGATCCTCTGTTTCAAAAAGCATCTTTCCGGGCGTACGTGCTTCCTTGAAATGAAATTCCGGCTTTGGCTTTTCCTTTGCAAGTTCTATCACTTCCATCTTGTCCAATTTCTTTTGTCTTGACATAGCCATATTTCGAGTCGCAACACGCGCTTTATTTCGCGCGACAAAATCCTTAAGCTCACTAATCTCCTGTTGTTGCTTACGATAGGCTGCCTCAAGCTGCGCTTTCTTTGCCTCATAAACCTCCTGGAACTTTTCGTAGTTTCCGACATATCGATCAAGCTTCTGATTCTCCATATGATAGATTATGTTAACTACATCATTTAAAAACGGAATATCATGACTGATTAAAATAAAAGCATTCTCATAGTCGAGCAAATATCGTTTGAGCCATTCAATATGCTCAGCATCCAAATAGTTCGTCGGCTCATCCAAAAGTAAAATCTCCGGCTTCTCAAGGAGAAGCTTTGCAAGTAGCACCTTGGTTCGCTGTCCACCGCTTAAATCTGCAACATCATGATCAAGGCCGAGTTCGAGCAAGCCAAGTGCTCTTGCCACCTGCTCCGTCTTTGCATCAATCATATAAAAATCATTATTCGTAAGAAGATCCTGTAATGTACCTACCTCTTCCATCTTATCAGCAATCTCTTCGTCTGTAGCATCTGCCATACTCTCATAGATTTGATTGATACGCTCCTCCATATCAAACAAATAACCAAACGCTGATTTTAATACTGTCTCAATTGTCATCCCGGGTGTAAGAGCTGTATGCTGATCCAAATATCCGACGCGGACGTTCCGGTTCCATTCAACAGTTCCTTCATCCGGCATCAGCTTACCGGTAACAATGTTCATAAAGGTACTTTTGCCTTCCCCGTTTGCACCAACAAGACCTATATGTTCTCCTTTCAGTAAGCGAAATGAAACATCATCAAATATCGCTCGATCTCCAAATCCATGTGTTAAGTGTTCTACGTTAAGTATCATATATTCCTCTCAAATCAAGTATTCCTATAACAGGAACGCAATGCAATCATTTCTGTTTTTCAGCCGCAATACGTTCTGCCAAATCATTTAAATATATCCATCGTTCCATCTTTTCATCAAGGAAGGCCGATGTTTTTTCGCGCTCCTCAAGTAATTCTTTTAGTTTCACGCTATTCGTTGCATTCACCTGCATCAAAGCATCAATTTCTTCAAGCTTTGCCTCAAGCCCTGCAATATCATCATCGATTGTATCAAATTCACGTTGTTCATTATAGGTAAATTTGAGTTTTTTAGGTGTTGGGTTGTTTGCCTTCCAGTTTTTGCCGTTTTCCTTTGTCTCGGACTTTGATTGTTTGGCGCCCATGCTAATCAGAGAACCATCTTCGTTATAGAGTCCCGGATGTCTCGTCACACGTGCAATTAAATAATCGGAATAATTACCCTCATACTGTCCAATGCAACCATTTCCTTCAAGCGCAAGAATACGATTTGCAATACGGTCCAGAAAATACCGATCATGCGAAACAACAACCGTGATTCCCTGAAAGCCATCCAAGTAATCCTCTAATACATTGAGTGTCTGTATATCCAGGTCATTTGTCGGCTCGTCAAAAATCAGAACATTCGGAGCCTGCATTAAAATCCGCAACAAATACAACCTGCGTCGTTCTCCGCCGGATAGTTTGCCGATTTTTGACCATTGAAGAGCACCCTCAAACAAAAATCGTTCCATCAGAGCAGAGGCTGTAATTTTGCCATCATCCGTCTGAATGTATTCAGCCTCCTCACGGACATAATCAATTGCTTTCATGTTCTCATCCATATGAACATTTGTCTGTGCGAAATACCCGATACGAATTGTATCCCCAATTTCGATGATTCCATTATCCGGCTTCAGTTCTCCAACAATAAGCTTCAGCAATGTACTTTTGCCACTGCCGTTTGGACCTACAATGCCGATTCTGTCATCCCGTAGAAAATTATATGAATAATCGCGTATGATGCATTTTTCATCGAAGCTCTTTGAAACATTCTTCAATTCGATTGTTTTTTTACCCATGCGAGAGGCAACCGAAGACATTTCGACCTGACCTTCCATAATCGGTCCGTCCATCTCCATCAGTTGTTCAATCCGTTGAATATGTGCTTTTTGCTTGGTCGAACGCGCCCGTGCACCTCTTGCCAGCCACGCAAGTTCCTTTCGGAGAATATTCTTACGCTTTTTTTCTGCAGATATTTCTGCATTATGTCGTTGCATCTTCCGTCCGACATATTCCGCGTATGTTCCAATATAGCTATAAATATTACCATGCAAAACCTCAACGATACGGTCAACAACACGGTCAAGGAAATATCTGTCATGCGTTACCATGACAACCGCTCCCTTATATGCCAAAAGATACTCCTCCAGCCAAAGGCTCATCTCATGATCCAAATGGTTTGTCGGCTCATCTAATATTAACAGGTCAACAGGAAGTAACAATGCATTCACGAGCGCAACCTTCTTTTGCTGACCACCCGAAAGCTTTGCGACTGAAAAATCATATTCGGTAATTCCAAGCTTCCCAAGCATTGCTTTTGCTTCTGCAATCAAAGAAGAATCGCTAATATCAATGCCTCGCATAACTGCGTCAAGAATAGTCTCATCCATGTGAAACACCGGTGTCTGAACAAGGTATGCATACTTGACATGATTTGCCATGATAACCTCGCCCTCATCCGGTTCCTCCACGCCGGCAATAATTTTTAGCAATGTACTTTTGCCCATGCCGTTCGTACCGATAACCCCAATCTTCTCACCTTCCTGGACGCTGAACGAAGCATTGCAAAAAAGCATGCGGTCTGTATATGATTTTGAAAAATTATCGATTGTTAATATGTTCATTTATAGAAATCCAAATCTTTTATATTTTCATAAAGCCAATATTCCATTCAGAGCGTTGCTGCTGATACTTCAAAATCTCTGAAACAACCTCCTTGTCCAATACAACACGAGGTTCTTCACTTGGTTTTGCTGTATAGAAGCCTTGAATCAAGTCTACTCCGAGGTTAATGACTGCGCGCAGTTCTTCCGATGTGCGAACACCCTCTGCTAAAGCGCTTATGTGATTGTTATGTGCAAATTCGACGATGCTTCGAACGAAATGCTGCTTATGCGGATTCTTCTCTATCTCGCTGATAAGCATCTGATCAATCTTTACATACTGCGGCATGTATCGAAGCAGGTTGTTGATATTGGAATAACCTGAGCCATAATCATCCAGTGCCATCTCAAGATGAATGCGTGAATGCTGTTCCTTGAGCTGGGCAAGCTGTGCGTCACTGAGCTCTGATTCTTCCGTAATTTCGATAACTATGTTGCGAGAGAAACGCGATAATAAGCCCTCAACACGTTTCATATCTTCGTCTGTCAATTGGTAAGCCGGCAGTGAATTCATAAATATCTTACGATTGCCAACACGGTCACCATACTGCTCCATCAAGCCAAGCACGTTGTAGAACGTTGCCTTCTCGATGTCATACAATCTTCCAAGACAGGCTGCCCCCTCCAAAATCTGTCCCGGTGACAGTAAATAAGGATCCGCACTTCTCATAAGTACTTCATAACCAAAAATCGATCCGTCTCTTGCACGTACCAATGGCTGGAAATGATATTCAAAAAGATTGTCATCTATAATTTTTGATACTACCTGATTTCGACGAATATCATCCTCTGATAAATTGGTCATTGCAAGCATATTGCGTCGCTTGTCAGACTTCTTGCGATTCTTAAGATTAACAACTCGGTTAATTAGATATTCAAGCGAGCCATCTCTATCATAATTCGCTGTCTGTACAGCATATTCCACATGAACCGTAAGCTGACGATCTCCTAAAACCGATATATTGCTAAGCTTTGTACGAACAGAATTGATCACATCCTCTGTACGCCACTCGGCAGAACTTCCAATCAGCATAATCAGAAATTCGTCATTACACATACGACAGACAATCTCCTGATCCGACACGGAATCCTGCAAAATGCGCGCAAGCAAATTAATCGCACGGTCCCCAATATCGCGACCAAACTGCGAATTGATTGATTTGAGATCCTGAATGTCAAGAGCCAGAATATTAATCGCAATCTGTTGCTTTCGACAGGTCTCATACATAGGAACAGCCTTTTGCAAAAAGCCCTGATAGTTATATAATCCGGTTAAGGCATCTCGAATCTGGTCCGCCTTCATCTTCTCAATCAGCTGCTGCAATCCAAGCTGCCTAAAGCAGGCTTCCATTCCTTGCATAATACTCTTCATCCAGACACGGAAGGTCTCATCGTAATGAAAATGCCTTCCACTATATGTCACAACCGAATAACCGAAGCACCGATCATTAAAATAAATCGGGTTAAAAACGTATACCATCGGAGCAGGTGTTTCCTCCCAAAGATCCGGTAACATTTTTTTTGTTTCGAAGCTATCCTCGTTCGAAATCACATTATTAAGGTTTTCGTCATTTCCCTGGCAGCGAAGAACACGGTACATCTGCTCCGGATAGCCGATATGTCTGGCACCATCCCCAATATATTTATCCGCAATCATAAGGTTATCAATTAAGCACATATGAAAAGTCTTAAACGGACGTATCTGATATGTGTAATCCATTACCGTCTGATAGAAATTTGCAAAATCTGTCTGTGACAAAAGATCCTCTGTAATATCATTAAAATCTGAGGAATAGCTACGATCCGAATGAACCGTTTTCCATTCATCTCTTAAATTCTTTGTTACAATAATGTCATATGCCTCACAGCCACAGCTTCCACCCATGTAGATTTCTGCGGTCTTATCTAACAAAGGCTCGGGCTTGCCGGTTAATGCATTGTGAAGCCACTGCATAGAATAAGCACCATAGGTACCAAACGGAAGTGTTACAGACGTAAGAGGAATCGGACTTGTCTTACCTTCATCAATGGACTCATAACCTGTTATAGCAATATCTTCCGGAACACGTACTCCATGCTCTGTTAAATATGCTGCTGCACCAATTGCCATACAGTCATTCGCACAAATAAGCGCACGGGGTCTGTTCTCCAGCTTGAGGATTTTTCTTGCAATTGCATTGCCGCTGTCATACCAATAATTTCCATGAAATACCCACTCATCACGAACAGCCAAACCATGTTCTTCCATACTGTCATAAAATGCCTGCAAACGCTGAACGGAATGTGGATGTTCCTTCTTACCGCCGATAAAGGCAATATCCTTATATCCGTGAATCTCAATCATATGATCAACAATCTGTCGCATAGGGACATAATGATCAATCTTGATGGTCGGATAATATGGATTATCAAGTTCAAATACCAAAACCGGTCCATGAAAGCGTTCACGCATACGTTGCAATATGCGATCACTCACACCCGGTACAAGCACTGTATCAGGCATAAACAAAATCGCGTCAAACATATCATACTGAATCAACTCGTAAATATTAGAGTCTCCTGCACTACGCATATCTGTTGTCTGAAATTTCTGGTACATCGCAAACATACAAACATCATAGTCAAGCTCATATGCACGCTTGGAAAACCTGGTCAAAAATTCATTCTGTCTGTATTCATCTATTTGTGCAGTAATTACTGCGATTCTCTTACGCATACCTCACGCCTCCATTATAAAAACGTACTGCATGTTATTTCATCCATACCTTTGTAAAGCGCATTCCTATAGATGCCTATACAGAGTTTATTATACAAAAAAAGCGTCGAAAATGCAAACTTTTCAACGCTTTAGTTTCTGTCAAGGAATCGTTGACACGTTTCTTAACCGGATGCTTTCTTTATGGTTTTCCAGAGGCTTTCTTTATGGTTTTCAGGAGGCTTTCTTCACGGTTTATCCTGATACTTTCTTCACAGTTTTCCGAATGTTTTCTTCGCGATTTAACCTGCATGCTTTCTTCACGGTGATGGTTCCTTGAGTTTTATTGCATAAATTCTGTCGCATGTTTACGTTTCCAGATAGGGAACAATGTTCTCTGGCATCTTCGATTTTCACGTTCCTTAATGCTAATTGCATGAAAGAAACCACGCCACATATCCGTGTAAGGGTCCTCGTATGTTTCGGTTGTCCGAAGAGCTTCGAACTCCTCACTTGTCAGATAGCGCAAATACGTCTCCCCATCCTTGGGATGCACACAGGCAGTCTTTCGATTATCATCAATAATCATCCAGTGTTCGGATGGCATACGGTCTTCAAAATGTCTTCCAACCAACATAATAACATCGCTTCTCGGTTCCAGATGACAGACGTAGACCTGATTATTCAAGGAATTAAATCTGGCAAACTCCAGAAAATGATGACTCTCATTTGCCACCTTACGCTTAATATCAAAAATTCTCATAACATGTGGATTTGCATGCATACTACATACTGCAGGACCGGTCGCAAACCCTACCCGTAAAAAATTGTAGATTGCCTGTAATGCATCCTCACGAATCGACAAGGAAGCATAGTAAACATAGCTATAAGCCTCATAGCTTATCTGCCCTTTAATAGAGCGCACGACCTTCTGCACCTTATCCATATCGGCATCAACATGGATATATTGATCAAACAGGCTTTCCTGAAAGATTGGTTCTCGCTGCACATGAACATTCTCATGACCAATTTTCAAGGCCTCTTCCCATGCAACATAAATGCACGTCATCATATCTTCGAATCTGTCTTTACAAGTAAAAATCTTCATTTCTATCACCTACAACCAGTCAAACATTCTGTAGTGAACTACCCATTGTCTAAAGCCAATGGACTTCCTGCTTCAACAAGTTACTAATTATAGCAAAATCAAAAGAATGCCACAGCAGTTCATGCTGTCACGCAATTCCAAAATCAGCCAACGACATCTGATTATAACCCTCCGAAGAATGTGCCACTTTCCAGTTTTGTTTGTGGTCGACTCCAATCAGTTGTCTTGTTATATATTGCTCCTCAATCGGCGTCTTGTACATCTGTCTTCCGCCACAAAGAATAAAATAGTGTGCTCTTTTAAGTACAACTCCCATCTTTTTCAACGCATCAAAATCAAGCTTTCCATATCGACGCGCCTGTACTATTCGCTTAGCAGAAGTCGGTCCAATACCCGGAACACGAAGTAACAATTCATAACCGGCAGTCTGCACATCTACCGGAAATTGATTTATATGACGCAATGCCCAGTCACACTTCGGGTCTAACAATTCGTTAAAATTCGGTTTTTCCTCCGAAAGCAATTCGTTCGCGCGAAATCCATAGAACCGCAGCAACCAGTCTGCCTGATACAATCGATGCTCTCGAAGAAGCGGAGGTGCAGTTCCAAGTGCAGGAAGTGCCGCATCTTCATTCAAAGGTATATATGCCGAATAGAAAACACGTTTCAAATCGTAGCCGGTATAAAGCTGTTGCGTTGTCTGAATCAAAGTGTAATCCGTCTCCCCTGTTGCGCCGATAATCATCTGCGTGCTCTGTCCGGCAGGGGCGAAGCTACGTTTCAGATTGGTCAAATCACGCGGTGCAAGCTCGTAATTATGTGCCGTTGAAAGGTATTGATTGCCCACTCCAAGACTCTTGGCTATCTCAGCATTTCCCTTATCAATATAGCCGTGATTGTTTGAAGAAAGCATATCCTGTCTTGACTGAAAAATACTGTTGCCTAAATATTGATTTCCCGATGCGCGCTCCATATGTCGATCCTTGCCAATTGCCATACGGTGTGCAGCTATCGTATCACGAACCTTGCCCATCGGTTCCAAAATCGTATGAAAATTCTTGTTTGGAGCCAGTTTCGTCAAGCTCTCTGCCGTCGGAAGTTCCAAATTGATGCTCATACGATCAGCCAGATAACCCACTCTGGCAAGAAGCTCATCTGACGCACCCGGTATTGTCTTCACATGAACATATCCGTTGAAATGATATTTGGTACGAAGCAAAACAAGCGTCTCACACATCTTCTCCATCGTATAAGTCGGATTCTTCAAAACACCGGAACTAAGGAACAAGCCCTCAATATAATTACGCTTATAAAACTCAACCGTAAGCTCACAAATCTCTTCAGGCGTAAATGTCGCACGCGGCACATCGTTGCTCGCACGATTAATACAATATTTACAATCGTAAACACAATGATTTGTCATCAGAATCTTAAGCAGTGAAATACATCGTCCATCTGCAGCAAAGCTATGACAAATACCTGCAGCACTTGCATTGCCAAGCATCCCCTTCTGCCCACGCCGATCCGAGCCGCTGGACGTACATGCCACATCATACTTTGCAGCATCTGCCAGAATCTCTAACTTCTCCTGTGTAGAAAAATCCTTAACGACACCGAGTTCACATTTCGATACAGTATCACTCTGCATGTTAGCATTATTCGAGCTTTGTATATTTTTCATATTATCTATCTTTTCCATCATACCGTCTTACCTAATTCAATCATCTTTCCGAGCCGGGTCATCATTCTGACCAGGTTCAACACTCCAAGCCGGGGCATCATTCTGGTCAGGTTCAACACTCCGAGCTTGGGCATCATTCTGCCTGTTTCATCTTTCCGAGTTGGTTCGTCCTCACACGCAGTTATAGAATAAGCCAAGCAAATTCTTAATATTATGGTCGATTTAACCTTTTTATCATTATACAAACATACGTTCGGTATTGCAAGTATTTTTTTGTTTATTTCCACATCCGGAATTTAAGGTTTCGTTTATGCTTCATCAGCAATTCTTTTGATTGCACTGCCGGCAGGCCCCCGCGC
>SAMEA3663026__coassemble_244_pt1 | contig 71173 bp, 56 predicted proteins | sample SAMEA3663026__metabat2_low_PE_012 | metagenome-assembled genome bin SAMEA3663026 (sample SAMEA3663026) | pig gut metagenome | biome: pig gut; feature: pig-associated habitat; material: faeces | place: France | collected 2012
CAGCAGCCACAGTACCAGCAGGGAGCATACGGACAGATGCAGCAGCCACAGTACCAGCAGGGAGCATACGGACAGATGCAGCAGCCACAGTATCAGCAGGGAGCATACGGACAGGTACAACAGCCACAGTATCAGCAACCACAGTACCAGCAGACAGCACCTCAGCAACCGGCATATCAGGCAGCACCGCAGCAACAGGACCAGACGGAAGCGAAGACGTCGGAACAGTCCGTTTTTAATACGCCAAGCTTTGAGGACCCTCAATACGATGCGCAGAATTATGAGGCACCGGAAGATGAAGAAGTCACATTAATGTTAGATCAAATTACCGGTAATAACAGTCAGCAATAAACGAACTTTGGGAGAATATTTGTGGATAGAAAAGTTAAACAATTACAAGGATTAAGCTATATGCTAGCCATTGTGTGGGCAATTCTATTTATAGCAAATCTGGTTCAGGATATCGTGTACTGGAATCAGTACGGGGAAGATAAACGACTGGTTGTTGTACCATTCGTTGTTATGCTTATGATTAGCTGCTCCTGGCTTGTTATCAGTATTTTACACGTTGGACAGGCAAGAACACTTGCGAAGCTTGAAAATCCGGAAGCAGTTTATATGCAAAAGAACAGAATCAAGTCAAAGCTTATTGCCGCAATCATTTTGCTTGTGTTATCATTACCGGTCAAGATGGCGATTCGAGGTTATATGGATACGATAGTTCCGGTCCCGGAAACACAAACAACTGTACAATAAAAAGAAAAGCAGGAAATCAAATGTGAGAAATTACTCCATTTGATTTCCTGCTTTTTTTTTGAATTAACCAATTGAAAAATCATTATGTGTTCCCCGGAATTTTTGAGGAGAAATTCCGGTACAGGCTTTAAATCTTGTTGCAAAATAGCTGGGACTGCAGAAGGATAATCAAATTTTTGCATAGAAACAAAACTCCCGTGCTTGCTGCTTATTTTTGTAGAATGAAGCGTTGGAAAAAGGAATCTTCTTATTGCATTCAAAGTGCAAAAAAACACATATATAACGCATGAATCGTGCAAAAAATCAATTGCAGATAGGAGGGCATGCGTTTATAATAAAAGTGGAGGTTTTTTCTTAATTATGAGAGAGATTGTTTTGGCTTCGAAATCCCCTCGCAGGAGGGAATTATTACAAATGCTGGGCTTTGATTTTTCAATTGCCGTGAGTGATATTGATGAGACAATTGAGTCTATGAGTCCGTCTGAGACTGTCAGAGAATTATCTTTGCAAAAGGCAATGGCTGTCTGGAAGTATGAAATAGAAAATAATGGAAATACTTCTAACAAGCTTGTAATCGGTGCAGATACAATTGTTGCCTGTAATGGGCAAATTCTCGGAAAACCGAAAGACGCGGAGGATGCCCGGCGGATGCTTTTGATGCTTCAAGGGGGCATGCACGAGGTATATTCTGGTGTGACGCTTGTGTGGGAGGAAGACGGGAACGTACAGAAGTACTCCTTTTTTGCTTGTACAAAGGTCATATTTTATCCGATGACAAATGAGGAGATTCAAGCATATATTACCACCGGCGATTGCATGGATAAGGCAGGTGCTTACGGCATCCAAAGTAAAGCAGCACCATTCATTAAAGAAATTGTCGGAGATTACAATAATGTAGTAGGGCTTCCTGTCGCGATGCTCTATCAGACAATGAAGCAATTAAATTTACTATAACATTATACATTATATTATGAAACAGGTGGAATAGACATGGAATGGGGTTTTGGTTCAGCTAGAATAAAGGTAAAAGAAGAGAGTCGTCGAATGCTTTCCCTTTGTATGAAGCGTGCACGAAGCATTGGGCATACAGAATACGTTCGAACAGAGGGAAGGGTGTCTCTTGAAAAGATATTTTTCACGGATATGCTTAATTTTTTGATTTATTTGGCATATGCTGACGGACGACTGAACAAAGAAGAATTTCGTTACATTAATATGCTCATGAATTTGAATTTCACGGAAGAGGGCATGCGAAGATATGCAGAGGACTGGGGACTTATGACGGAATCCATTAAAGAACGTCGTCCGCTTTCGCTTGAGCCGTTTGTGCGCTCTGATATCGGACCGGAAACGGGAGAACTGAGCAGTCAATATTATGACCTTACGATGCTTTATGTGTCGACCTTTAATTATATTGGTACGGATCTTATTTCTTGTAACAATGGAACAACAAACGGAGAATTAGAGGCGCTTTCGTCATATATTGAGATGCTCAAGCGTAATATTGAGGAAATCCGCGAAAAAATGGCGGCATACAAACCGACAATTGCGTTTAAGCCGGGCAGCAGTGTACGAAAGGAAGAATTACCGGATTATTCAGATGAAGAAATGCTGGAATATCAGGAGGATTTAATTTCCGGCGACCGGATTTTAAAGGATACAAATAAATCCTCCGGTGAATTGGGACGAGAATATAAAACGTTACAGATTCGGGATAAAGAGATTAGCAGGCAGTTAGACGAGGCTGTAAAAAGCTCTGCTTCGGTGTCTGCAAAAGCGGAGTCAAAGGCAGAAGGTCAGGCAGCTACTGCTGTTGGCGTAGACGAAATCAATATAGGAAATCTTCTTGCAGAATTAAATTCGCTTATTGGTATGGAAAGTGTAAAACATGAGATTAACAACCTTGTGAATCTTCTTAAGATCTGTAAGATTCGTCAGGAGAAGGGATTGCAGCTTCCGCCGACAACGAATCATATGGTATTTCTTGGCAATCCCGGTACAGGTAAAACGACCGTTGCCCGTATCCTATCAAAGATTTACAAAGGACTCGGAATTTTATCCAAAGGACATCTTGTCGAAGTGGACCGTTCCGGCCTTGTGGCGGGATATATGGGTCAGACGGCGGAAAAGGTTATGGAGGTCGTTGAGGAGGCAAAGGGCGGTATCCTTTTTATTGATGAGGCATATGCACTTTCCTCAAACAAGCAGGATGGCGATTTTGGGCAGGAGGCTATCGATATTTTAAATAAAGCAATGGAAGATTATCGTGATGATTTGATTGTTATTGCAGCCGGTTATCACGATGAAATGCAGGATTTTCTTGATGCAAACCCGGGACTTCGTTCGCGTTTTAATCGTACCATTCGTTTCCCGGACTATACGGCAGAGGAGCTTGTTGTAATTATGACAAACCGGGCAACAAAGCTTGATTACCATTTTTCAGAGGAAGCACTTGATTTTGTTAAGCACAAATTCGAAAAAACACTTCAGTTTCCACCAAATAACTTTGGTAATGCACGTTCCGTTCGTAATTATCTTGATCGTGTTATCAACAATCAGGCAAATCGCCTCGTGGTGGAAACGGATTATGACGAGGAGGAGCTTACAACACTTTCACTTAAGGACGTGGAGAATGTTGTATTAGAATAAACATGATATGAAAAGGTATATTGCGGAAGGCCTTACAAACTATTTAAAGGCTGACAAACAACCATGGCATATGCCGGGACACAAAAGAAAAGCATTGTGGGAGCAGGGAACGGAAGTTCAGGAAATGCTTTCGCAGGCTATGCAGTTTGATGTGACAGAGGTACCGGGAACCGATGACTTGCATTGTCCGGAAGGCTTTATTGCTGATTCTATGCAGCAATTGAAGAAGTTTTATGGAACCGCTGCAAGCTATTACCTTGTAAATGGTTCAACATGCGGTATTTTAGCGTCCATTGCAAGCTGTTGTAAGGCGGGGGATGGTATTATCGTTGCACGGAATTGCCATAGGTCTGTTTACAATGCCGTGCAAATGTTAGACTTAAAACCGCTTTATTTGCAGCCGAAGGGGCTTGCTGTGAATGGAGAAATTTGCGCTCCGATTACAGTGGAACAGCTTGATGAGCTGCTCTTTGAAGCAACAAAAAAGAATAAGATTTCAGGTGTTCGTGCGATGGTTTTGACAAGTCCGACCTATGAGGGAGTCGTGTCAGACATCCGCGCGCTTGCTACATATTTGCATAAGCGACGCATCGCCTTAATTGTCGATGAGGCACATGGTGCGCACTTACCGTTTTTGAATGAATTGCCTGCGTCCGCTATCGGCAAAGGGGCTGATTTTGTTGTGCAAAGCCTGCACAAAACGATGGCTGCCTTGACACAGACAGCAATTTTGCATGTTTGTACAGATAAATATATTGTATCAGCGGAGCGTTGGTTACAGGTGTTTATGAGTTCGTCCCCTTCCTACATTATGCTTTGTAGTATGGAGGAGGCGATTTGTCGTGCATATGAAACGGAGCATTTCACCTATGTTAAAATACTGCGCAAAGCACGCGAGCAGATTTCCAAGCTCAGGAATATCAATATCTTAGAGGTAAAGGATGTTCTTGACGGCGAACTTGATGAATCGCGCATTGTGCTTCGTGCGAAGGACTGTAGGGGGTTGGAGGTTGAAGGAACCCACTTTTTAAAGCTTTTAGAGGAATATGGAATTGTTGGTGAGATGGCAGGGATAACATACGTTGTACTCATTTCGACGATGGAAGACGATGTTACGGATTTTGCCAAATTAATTGACACATTGGAAAGAATTGACCGGAAGCTTGCAACGGAAGAACCGGCAGCATACGAGGAGCCGCAAAAGTATGGCGAAGAGTTTTTGCTATCTCTCGTTGGAACTTATGCGAGAGATAATATATATGTTTATCCGCCGGGGAGCTATTTGCTCACAACCGGGGAGCTCATAACAAAAGATATTGTCATGCAGCTGTTATCTTACCAGCGGTCCGGCAAAGCAATACGAGGACATTTATCATGAAGGATTTAACAACCGGAAAACCATTGAAGGTTATTATAATGTTTGCGATACCGATTATTTTCGGAAGCATTTTTCAGCAGTTTTACAACTTTGCGGATGCAAAAATCGTAAGTGCCTATGTCGGCACGGATGCTTTTGCTGCCGTTGGCGCGACTAGTGTTGTATCCAATACAATTATTGCATTTATGAATGGTCTGACACAGGGCTTCGCGATACCGATTGCGATAAGCTACGGTGCAAAGGAAGAAAAAAACATGCGAAAATTTGTTGCGGGAACAATGAAGCTTACGCTTGCGACGACCGTTCTTGTTACGGCTTGTGTATTAATCGCGATTCCCAACATTTTGACAGCATTAAAAACGCCGGATGAGATTTATGACATTTCACTTAGTTATGTGCGAATCATTTTGTGCGGTGTTGTTTTTTGTGCGATTTACAATATGTGTGCGAACACACTTCGTGCAGTGGGTGATAGTAAGACCCCGCTTTACTGTCTCATAGCATCCGTAATAATAAATGTTTTACTTGATCTTTTGTTTGTTGGCGGATTTGGACTCGGCATGAAGGGTGCAGCCTACGCGACGCTGGTTGCACAGGCTTGTTGTGCAATTGCATGTCTTATAATTATGTTTTTGCGGTTCCGTGTGTTATTGCCAAAGAAAGATGAGTGGCATCTAAATGGCAGTCAGTATGGAACGTTGATTACAACAGGTCTTTCGATGGGGCTTATGACCTGTATCGTGAATCTGGGAACCATTGTATTACAGTCCGCAATTAACAGTCTCGGTACGGTTGTCGTCGCAGCACACACCGCAGCAAGAAGAGTATTTGATGTACTTTGTGTAACACTTTATTGCATTGGCATTTCGATGACAACATTTGTAAGCCAGAATCTTGGTGCAAGAAAGCCGGAACGTGTGAAGCAGGGTGTGTGGGTTGCGATTCGTTTAGTGACAATTATTACGACGGTTTTGATTGTTATTTGCTTTGTGTTTGGTGAGGCAGTGTTTCAATGGCTGACAAGCAGCACAGATAAAGAGTTAATCGATTATGCTGTTATGTATTCTCGCATTAGTATTTTGTTTTTCTATGCACTCGGACCACTATTTATTCTGCGCTGTTCGCTGCAGGGACTTGGCAAGCGAATTATTCCGATTGTATCGAGTGTTGTTGAGATGGTAATAAAGGTGCTTTCGGCGAATTTCCTTGTTCCGCTCTGTGGATATGTGGGGGTCGCATTTACAGAGCCGATAAGCTGGGTGATTATGGCAGTTGTTCTTGCAGTCGCATTTTTTACATGTGATATAAAGTCGCTTATGCAAAAAGAAGAGGCATTGGAAATTGTTACGGAAGAGACATAGATTTTTCGATTGTTTCGATTTTATGTTCATCATTGATATAAATGTTTGATATGTGGTATAATATTAGGAATCGCTTATAGAAATGGGGTGTTGCAATGGCGAAAATGAAGAAACCAAAGAAACCAAAAAAGGTGAAAATGCCAAAACCGGCGATTAAGGAAAAAGAAACAAGAGAACAAAAGAAAACAAGAAGAGCGGCTAAGAAAGCAAAGAAGGCACGTGAGAAAAAGATCAACAGAGCGCTTGGGATTGTTGCGGTTGTGTTATGCTTTATCTCATCAGTGCTTGATGTTTTAATAAAACTAAAAAATAATAAAAAATATCTATAAGAAAGGATAAGAAACAAATGAACAATTTTAGCGAATTACTTGAGTTGGTAAAGAAGTGCGACACAAAGAAGGTTGCAGTAGCGGTAGCACAGGATGATGCAGTGCTTGAGGCAGTAAAGGCTGCAAAGGATGCAAACATCGCAGATGCAATTTTAGTTGGTGATGCGGACAAGATCAAAGAGGTTGCCGCTTCTATCAGCATGGACCTTACAGGCTTTGAAATTATCGACGTAAAGGATACAACGGAGGCTGCTCTTACGGCAGTAAAACTTGTACATGACGGCAAGGCTGATATGTACATGAAGGGATTGATTGACACAAAGGGCTTCTTAAAGAGCGTTTTGGACAAAGAGGTTGGTCTTCGTACAGGTAAGCCGCTTTCGCATGTTGCATTGTTTGAGGTTGAAGGATATGAGAAGATGTTCTTCCTTACAGATGTTGCATTTATTCCTTATCCATCGCTTGAAGATAAGGTTGGTATTATCAACAATACAGTTGAGGTTGCGCATGCTTGTGGTATTGCATGTCCGAAGGTTGCACCGCTCGCTGCAGTTGAGGTTGTCAACCCTAAGATGCCTGCAACAGTAGAGGCAGCTGAACTTACAAAGATGAATGAGGAAGGACAGATTACCGGTTGTATCGTAGATGGTCCGCTTTCAATGGATCTTGCAATTGATCCGGAAGCCGCAAGACACAAGGGTGCTACAGGTCGTAAGATTGTTGGAGATGCAGATGTATTGCTCTTCCCTGATATCCATGCAGGTAACATTACATACAAGACTTTGGTTCATACGGCAAAGGTTCAGAATGGTTGTATCTTAACAGGAACAAAGGCGCCGGTTATCCTTACATCCCGTTCGGATTCCTTTGAGACAAAGGTTAACTCGATAGCACTTGCTGCTATTGTTGCAGAAGAACTATCAAAAAACGAATAATATCGTAAAATAAAGATTTTATTTCATTGAAGGAGGATATTACAATGGGTTATAAGTCATTAATTATTAATCCGGGTTCTACATCAACAAAGATTGGTGTGTTTGATGACGAGACGTTACTTTTTGATGAGACACTTCGTCACACAACAGAAGAGATTGCACAGTACGATTCTGTCGTAGCACAGAAGGATTTCCGTAAGAAGGTGATTTCAGATTTACTTACAGAAAAGAACTTCGACATTAAAGAGCTTGATGTTGTAGTTGGCCGAGGTGGTCTTCTTAAGCCAATTCCGGGTGGCACTTATGTTGTATCGGATGAATTAGTTAAGGATTTGGTTGAAGCAAAGAGAGGCGAACATGCTTCAAACTTAGGCGGTATTATTGCAAAGGATTTTGCGGATGAGCTTAACATTCCTGCATATATCGTTGATCCTGTAGTTGTAGATGAGCTTGCACCGATCGCCAGACTTTCCGGACATCCGGAGCTTCCGAGAACAAGTATTTTCCATGCACTGAACCAGAAGGCAGTAGCGAAGAGATATGCAAAGGAAGTTGGCAAGAAGTACGAAGATCTCAATCTGATTGTTGTACACATGGGCGGCGGTGTATCGGTTGGTACACATAAGAACGGACAGGTTATCGATGTATTTAACGCATTAAACGGTGATGGTGCATTCTCTCCGGAGAGAGCCGGTGGTGTACCAAACGGTGAACTTGTAAAGCTTTGCTACTCAGGAAAGTACACAGAGAAGGAAATGGTTAAGCAGCTTGTCGGTAAAGCAGGATTTAATGCATACTGCGGTTCAAATGATGCAAGAGATATCGAGAAAATGGCAAAAGAAGGCGATGCAAATGCACAGCTCGTATTTGATGCATTCTTATATCAGGTATCAAAGGATATCGGTGCATCTGCAACCGTATTGAACGGTAAAGTAGATCAGATTATTTTAACCGGTGGTATTGCTTACGGTAAGTATGCAACAGAAGAGATTATTAAGAGAGTAAGCTTCATTGCTCCGGTAACTGTTTATGGTGGCGAGGATGAGCTCCTTGCACTTGCACAAGGCGCACTTCGCGTATTAAATGGCGAAGAGGAAGCAAAGATTTATTAAGGGGGGAAAACAATGGACAGTAATCAGAACATGCAACAAATGAATGCGGATACTGTAACAGACACTTCGGAAAACATGCAGGCATCACAGAGCCAGATGACACAGGGTGTACCAATGGGACAGCCGATGTACGGCCAGGCACCACAAGGTCAGATGCCGCAGGGCGCACCGATGGGACAGCCGATGTATGGCCAGGCACCACAAGGTCAGATGCCGCAGGGCGTACCGATGGGACAGCCGATGTACGGCCAGGCACCACAAGGTCAGATGCCACAGGGCGCACCGATGGGACAACAGATGTACGGTTATTCAGGCTATGCTAATAATGGCTATAATCCATACAAGCAGCCAAAGGCATCCGGTAATTTTTCCGGCAATCTCAAGAAGGTAAAAAATGAATTTGCTGCAAAGCTTGGCAAGAATGGTATCGGCTTGTATTGTTTAATTGGTTTTGTAGCGGTAATGTTACTTATCTTTGGTCCGTTTATGAACTTTGCGAGCATTCATCTTAATACAAAGGTTGATGCATCTGAAATGCTTGGTTATGGTTATGATGACTATGACTATGATTTTGATGATTACGATTTTGATGACTATGATTTTGATGATGATGATGATGATTTTGGCTTTGGAGGAAACAATAGCAAGAAGAAATCATCCAAGTTAAAAATTAAAGCTTCGGTCGGTATGAATTTGTTTGAACTTTCTAAGCTCAGCGGTTCCGTTGATCGTGTGTTTGATAAGATGGATGAGTCAAAGTCAGAAATTACCGAATATCTCGATTTCGCAGAGAGCTATTTAATCAGAAACCTGGGGGATCTCGAAGAAGAAATAGGTGGTAAGATTAAGGCTTCGTCCGTAAGAGAAGTATTTGGTTCGGCAAATCTTCTTCTCAAGGGCCGCGTAGCATTATTGTTGACACCATATATCATTTTAATCAGTGGACTTGGTCTTTTCTTCTTCACGATTATTAATAAGAAGATTGCAAGAATCGTATTTGCGGCGATTCCGCTTTTGTGTATACTTTGGCTTATGCTTTGTTCAACACACTTCTTCTCAATTATGGGAATTGGTGCATGGGCAATCGTTCTTGGATCCGCACTTGGAATCGTTAGTGCGATTTTGGATAAGCCTGCAACGAACTAAGGAGAGATTATATGGATAATAATTTTACGAACAATCATTCAGACAATGAAGAATTAGAACCAAAAAGTTCTGCAGTGACGCCAATTGTTCCGGAACCGGAACCATTAGCAGGTCTGAACACCGTAAATGATGTAAATATGGGCCAGGCACCGGCGATGGATATGCCAAATTCATCCATGGGTCAGATGCCGGATGCGGGCACTGTAATGGGTCAGGCACCGGGAATGGGACAGAATACTGTAATGGGCCAGACACCGGGAATGGGTCAGAACACTGTAATGGGCCAGACACCGGGAATGAATCAGACAATGTATGGTCAGGCACCGGGGATGGGTCAGACAATGTATGGCCAGACACCGGGAATGAATCAGACAATGTATGGTCAGAATCCGGGAATGGATCAGACAATGTATGGTCAGGCACCGGGCGCAAATCAGACGATGTACGGTCAGACAGCGTTTGGTCAGAATCCGGGAATGGATCAGACAATGTATGGTCAGGCACCATACGGAACGGATTATTCTTCGTTAGGTCAGGGATTACAACCGGCAGGAAAAAAGCAAAAGCTTAAGAAGCCAAAGAAACCAAAAAAGCCAATGACAAAGGGAAAGATTGCAGGCATTATTGCAGGCAGTACAGCCGGTGTTGCGGCAGTTGTTTGTGGTGTGATTTTTATTCCAAAGCTGTTCCAGTCGCCAAAGGAGGTTGTTCTTGACGCGGTTGAGAATACATTTGGTATTTCTTCGGATACAAACAACGTTGAAAATGATAAGTATGGTATTAACGAAACATTTAACGAATACTGGTTAAATGGCGGTGATACGAACATAACAGTTACAGTTGATGGTTCCACATATGGAGTAAGCGATACGATGGCACTTGCTGTCGATAGCGCGTATGATCCGAATGCAAAGCTTGCGAATTGTGATGTTTCTTTGCTTTACAACGGAACAGATGTGGCCAGTCTGGATTTAATCGGTACAGAGAATACGACCTACTTTCAGATTCCGGGCTTAATCAATGGATATTTCTCGTTCCCAAATGATTTAAGCGCTTTGCTTACATCACCAATGTTGAGTGGGGTCGATATTCCGGTTGATTTTCCGACAACAACCATTAATTATTTTGAACAAAGTGAGCAGTTAGCAGAAAACGGAGCAGACCTTAATTCCGGTTATGTGAATGCCTTTGAAACACTTTGGGATAATGTTTCTGTTGATAAAAAGGGCAAAAAGAAAATAGAAGTCAACGGAGAGACCGTAAAGGCTACAAAGTATGTTGTTACAGTTGAGGAAGAGGATATTGAAAAGGCTGTTCAAAATGCATTAGAGGGTGTTTTGGAGATGGCTGAGGAAGATGAAGCCTTGCTGGAAGAGCAGGGATTGACTGCGGAGGATCTTGAGCTGTTAATGTCTCAATTCGACGTTAAATCTTTGATTACCGGTGATTTTTCGTTCAATGTTTATGTAAAGGATGACAAGGTAGTAAAGATTGAAGCCAGCGATACAGCAACTATCATGTACGTAAAGCTTGACTATGATTTTTATCTTGATATTGATGATAATAATATTTCATGTGAGCTTTCATTATCCGTTCCTATGGCAGAGACATCTGTTAAATTTGGATTCTTCATCAATGACCTTAAGGGAAATACAAACGGTCAGTTCTATGTTACAGCCGATGATGAAACCTATGACCTTTCGTTTGATTCTGTTCGAACGGAAAGCGGTACAGCAGTGTCTCGTAACTTTACCTATTCATTGAACGGAAATGGTGTCAGTGCAATAAAGGGTAGTTTTGATATTACAACGGACTCGGCTGATAACTCTTTTGATATTGATTTGTCGCTTATGGCGGACGGAGAAGAAATGGAGATTATCGTTTCCGGAGCGATTACAGATTTTGTACCGGGACAGTCGTTTGCCATTTCAATCGATAAGATTTCATTCGGTGTTGAAGGCTCCGATACGATTGAATTTGCGCTTGATTATTCCGTGAATGCCGGAAGTTCTTCGGCTCATAATATTGATAGCAGTATACCGGTTTATAATCTTGAAACAATGACACAGGAAGAGTTCGAAGCTATTATCGTTGATAATACAGGGCTCATAATGCAGTGGACAAGTGATTTTATAATGAACACGGGCGAGCTTGGACAGGCGCTCATGGAGTTGCTTGAGACAACATCGGATGATATGGACTATCAGGAAGAGTATGAAGACTATGAAGACTATGAAGAATCAGAGTCAAGTGATTTGTCATTTTCTGATGCATACCTCAACGAGGACGGATACTCTGTTAAGATTGAAAGCGGTTTGGATGGATTTACGCTGGATTATATCTCAGACTATTTCGTTGACTTAGTAAATGCGAACAATACTTATATTGAGTATGAAATTAATACATATGAAACTGTAGAAGAGTTGCTTACCGGTATGGACGCGCTTGACTGTGATGTCCTTGATTATGTGGAGAATGAAACAATTGATCAGGACGGAATGGAAATTCATTACTCAAAGATAGAATATAATGCGGGATATGGTGATAAGACCATTTACAAATTTGCAAGATATATGGATGAGGATGTATATCTTGTGATGACAGTAACTTATGATTCCGCTTATGATTCATTTACAGCGGATGAGCTTGTTATGGGTATCACAGATCGTTACGTTACAATTCTGTAAAAGAAATAAAGAGGTTTTATATATGCAGAACAATCCTTGCATTCAGATAAAACAAAAACAATTTGGGGCAGGCACACCACTTGTGTGTGTGCCCCTTGTTGGAAATAATGAGGCTTCGCTTTATAAGCAGGCGGATGCAATTGTAAAAGCATCAGAGAACGCAACCATTGATGTTGTAGAATTTCGTGGGGATTATTTTGAAGGTCTCGGTGATAAAAGCCGCCTGAAGCATTGTTTGGAAAAGCTTCGCGAAACGCTTTCGAAGCAGATTTTACTTTTTACGATTCGAAGCGAAAGTGAAGGTGGAGAGCCTTTGGCATTTCAAAGTCCAACGTTAGCAGAGATAAACGAATTTGTTATAACGAACAGACTTGCGGATCTTGTTGATGTGGAGCTTTATTCGGGGGAAGCGAGCGTGAAGCATTTGGTTTCCTGCGCCAAGGCAAACGGTGTCTATATTATTATGTCAAATCATGATTTTCAGGCAACACCTGCAGAAGAAGACATGATTGAGCGTCTTTGCCGGATGCAGGAGCTGGGAGCGGACATTGCAAAAATCGCTGTCATGCCGCAGTCAAAAAAGGATGTGCTTACACTTCTTTCGGCAACAGAGCATATGAATCGTGAATTTGCAAAAGTTCCGATTGTTGCAATCTCTATGGGCGGACTTGGTGCAATCAGTCGCGTCAGTGGCGAAATCTTCGGAAGTGCCATGACCTTTGCAACGTTGCAGCATGCATCGGCACCCGGCCAGATACCGATAGAGAAGCTGCAGGTGCTTTTAAATGAAATCCATTGTTTTTGTATATAGGTCAAATAGGTATAATTAAAAGAAGCATCGTCATTGGACGATGCTTCTTTTAATTATACCGCGGCCTTGTGGGCGCGGGCCCTGCCGGCAGTGCAATGAGAGAATTGCTGATGAAGCAATTCTTCCTAATTATGATATGTTGTAGTCCGATTATTCTGTAGGCTCGCCTGCAAGAGGGTATTTCACGCCCCATGCGTTGCGGAGACCATCCATAAGGCGCATAATGCGGAGTGTCTCGGAGTGAGGCATCTCGGCGAGTTCGTTTTTGCCAAGGATGATTGCGTTACGAGCTGCGATGAATTCATATTCGTAACCGGAGATTTGTGTTTCCGGCTTTGTGATGTTCAATAATTTCTGACCGTTGCTGTATACGTAAAAGCGCTCCGGATTCAAGACATTTTCAATAACCATATATCCGGTTGTACCATAAACAACAGCAGTGTTATCGGTCTCAAATAAGGTTGTTACTAAAGCAGTTCCGCTCTTGCCATCCGGGAAACGGAACATCAATGTCTCCTGCCCGTCAACACCTGTCTCAAGACGCATGCATGTTGATGTGATTGCATTTGGAGCAGCTCCAACAAGCATCGTTATGTAGTTTAACGGGTAAACACCAAGATCTAATAAAGCGCCACCGGCGAGTTCCGGTTTGACGATACGTTCGTTTGTGTCAAGCTTGAACCCTATGCTCGTAGCAACGTGTGCAACGCGGCCGATGACACCCTTGTCGAGCGCTTCCATGATGAGATGATACATCGGAAGACAACGTGTCCACATAGCTTCGGCACAGAATATATTTTTTTCTTCGGAGAGCTCAATTACTTCCTGTGCAGTTGCAGCGTTATGGGTAAATGATTTTTCAACGAGACATGGCTTGCCGGCATTGATACACATCTTTGCCTGCTTGGCGTGGAATGCGTGCGGTGTTGCGATGTAAACAAGCTCCACATCCGGATCTGCGAGCAATTCCTCGTAGGAACCATAACGTTTGTTGATGTTATATTTGTTACCGAATTCTTCGGCTTTCTGTAGGTCGCGGGATGCGATGGCATATGGCTCGAAGGCTTCGAGAGCATTTAGTGTTTCTGCGATTGTACCGGCAATTGCACCGGCACCAAGAATACCAACCTTAAAATTAATCATTTTGTAACTCCTTTTAGTATAGTAATTTGCTATGAATCAACCGAATTAATTATACTTGAAAAACAAGTAAGATTCAACACAACATAATTTGCTTGTATATATTCTAATATGTATAATAACAAAGCATAAAATGTTTAGCAACATAAAAAAGTCTTGTGGTATACTATGGGCATGTTGTGGATTACACAAAAGAACGCTTTTTACAAAATCAAGGAGGTTACGTAACATGAAAAAGGCAAAGAAAATGGTTATTGCCTTAGTTGCAGTTGCTTTAGGTGCAAACATGTTCGCTGGTTGCGGAAAGGTTAAGGATGATCCGACTACAGCAACTGTTGCATCCACTACAGATGTAACAACAGAGGCTTCGCCAACAGATGTAGAACCGGAACAGCCAAAGGTTGAGGTTCAGAAGGATATTCCGAACTGGAAGGATGCGATTACAGATGGTCTTGGTGAGGAGGCAATTGCAGGCTTTTGTCTTGCAAACACCAGTTTAACGGATGAAGCTTTAATGGAGCTTATTGAGAAGCATGGTAATGCGATTACACTTGAAAATGAGTTAAAGCCGGACGCTACGTTTGGATATAGCAATGATGTTTGTCCGGGAACAGAAGAAGCAGAGTTAAATGGCGAGAAGCTTAAGGTTCCGGTTATGGACCATAGTCTTGCTGACAAGGTACTCGATGTAATTCTTGCATGGAATAACGAGCATCCGGATGACCAAATTAAGGTAAGAGGTCATGTTCTTGTATGGCATTCTCAGACTCCGGAGTGGTTCTTCCATGAGGATTATGACACAGAGAAGCCGCTTGTTAAGGCAGAAGAGATGGATAAGCGTCAGGAGTGGTATATCAAGACAATGCTTGAGTATTACGTAGGCGAGAATAGCAAGTATAAGGATTTATTCTATGGCTGGGATGTCGTAAATGAGGCAATTAGTGATAATAGCGGTACATACCGTAATTCCTCTGAAGGTTCTATGTGGTGGAAGGTTTACGGCGACGAATCATTTATCATTAATGCGTTCAAGTATGCCAATAAGTACGCTCCTGCAGAGCTTGAGCTTTACTATAACGACTACAATGAATGTGTAGCAAAGAAGCAGGAAGGTATTGTGAACCTTCTGAAGGCTGTTAAGGCTGAGGAAGGCGAGCCGGGCGTTGGTACTCGTATTGATGGTATGGGTATGCAGGGACATCATGATATGTATTCTCCAACTGCAAGTCAGATTGAATCAGCGGCACGTGCATATGCAGAAGTTGTAAACAATGTTCAGATTACAGAGCTTGATATTAAGGCAAATGGTATGTATGACGGAACAGAGGCAACAAGAGAGTTTGTTTACAAGACAATGGCTTACAGATACAAAGAGATCTTTGATACATGCAAGGCTTTAAAGGCGGACGGAATTAATATTTCCGGTATTACGATGTGGGGTGTCATTGACACTTATTCATGGTTAAATGACCAGGCAACGGTTGGTGGTGGTACAGATGGTACCCAGGCACAGTGTCCGTTGTTGTTTGATGGTGATTATCAGGCAAAGCCGGCATTCTGGGGATTTGTTGATCCGACAAAGCTTGATCCGGACACAAAAAAGGTAACAGTAATTGAGTACCAGGACGATACATTTGCATTCGGGAATACTTATGAGGTTACTTCTGAAAATGCATCATACACATTTGTTCCAATGTGGACAGCAGATGGCTTAAAGGTTAAGGTTACGGTTGTAGACGGAACAGAGGATGCTACAGATGCGATTGAAGTATATTATGATTTCGACAATTCAAAGAGCGAAGCGTTCGAAGCAAAAAGTGTTGTTGTAAAGCGTGCAGATGCGGAGGCAACAGCTGATGGATATACAGCAATCGTTGACGTGCCAATGGAGCTTTTCGCATCCCTTACAATTGGTTTTGACGTTCGTGTGATTGATGGAAATAATATTCTTTCTTTCAACGATACAAAGGATACACAGGAGACAAGCAGCAAATTTTATGCAGAAGCATTGATGAAGCCTTACACAACAATCCACAGAGGTACAATCACGGTTGATGCGGAGCTTGATGAAGCTTGGGCAAATGCACAGGATGTTCCGCTTTACATTGTTGTAGGTGAGGTTGAGGTTTCTTGTAACATGAAGCTTCTTTGGGATAACCAGTGCCTGTATGTTTATGCGACTGTAATCGACCCTGATTTGAACAAGGTTAATTCAGAGGTTCATCAGCAGGATTCCATCGAGGTATTTATTGATGAGAACAACCACAAGTCGGAAGCATACGAGGAAGATGACAAGCAGTATCGTATTAACTTCAAGAACGAGAGATCTTACAATGGTTCTAAGTGTGTAAGAGATAATATTGAATCTGCAGCTAAAAAGACAGACGATGGTTACGTTGTTGAGGCTATGTTCAAGTGGACTGATGTAAGACCTTCAGCCGGCATGGAGATTGGTCTTGAGCTTCAGGTAAACGATGCGAACAGCACAGGGGAACGTATCGGAACACTTAGCTGGTTCGATACAACCGGTACAGGCTGGACAACACCTTCTGTTTACGGTAACGCTATGTTGGTTGATTAATTTCTATAACGATTTTCAGAACCCGTGATAGGTACGGACCATAACACCGTTTGGTGTTATGGTCCGTACAGATTGCGGGTTTTGTTTTATTATTTTTTTCAGAGATATTGATTTTGGCTATACAGAAATAGCGCAATTATGGGATTTTATTGACATTTTCGCAATATATGAGGTATACTGAAACTTGGTGTATTGACTTTTTTAGCATGATGCCGTATCATTTCGGCTTATATAAAGAAAGGAAACATAGATATGTACGAAAAAGTATCTACAAAGCTGGACTTTACCTCACGTGAGGAAAAGGTTTTAGAGTTCTGGAAAGAGAACAAGGTATTTGAAAAGAGCATCGAAGAAAAGAAAGACTTGCCAACCTATACCTTTTATGACGGCCCGCCAACCGCAAATGGTAAGCCGCATATCGGTCATGTGTTGACTCGTGTTATTAAAGATATGATTCCGAGATACCAGACAATGAAAGGTCATAAGATTATTCGTAAGGCTGGTTGGGACACCCATGGACTTCCTGTTGAGCTTGAAATAGAGAAAAAGCTTGGCATTGATGGTAAGGAGCAGATTGAGGCTTACGGACTTGATCCATTTATCAGACAGTGTAAGGAGTCTGTTTGGCAGTACAAAGGTATGTGGGAGGAATTCTCCGGTAAGGTCGGATTCTGGGCAGATATGGATAATCCATATGTAACATACCATAATTCCTTTATTGAGTCTGAGTGGTGGGCGCTCAAGAAAATTTGGGATGACGGTCTTTTATATAAGGGCTTTAAGATTGTTCCATATTGCCCTCGTTGTGGTACACCTCTTTCTTCACACGAGGTTGCACAGGGATATAAGACAGTGAAGGAGCGTTCCGCAGTTGTACGCTTTAAGTGCGTCGATGAGGATGCTTACTTCCTTGCATGGACAACAACACCTTGGACACTTCCAAGTAACGTTGCACTTTGCGTTAATCCGGATGAGACCTATTGTAAGGTTAAGGCAGCAGATGGTCGCACATATTATATGGCAGAGGCACTTCTTGACACAGTACTTGGCAAGCTTGCTGAAGAAGGTAAGGCAGCATACGAGGTTCTTGAGAAATACAAGGGTATTGATCTCGAACGCAAAGAGTATGAGCCACTGTTTGAGTGTACGAAGAACAAGGTTGCGTCGCTTCCGGAGAAGGGACACTACATTACATGCGATTCCTATGTAACTATGTCAGATGGTACCGGCATTGTTCATATTGCGCCTGCTTTTGGTGAGGATGATGCCCAGGTAGGCAGAAAATATGAGCTTCCTTTCGTTCAGTTTGTTAATGGTAAGGGTGAGATGACAGAGGATACCCCATATGCAGGTATGTGGGTAAAGGATGCAGATAAGCAGGTGTTAATCGACTTGGATGCGGCAGGACTTTTGTTCGATGCTCCAAAGTTTGAGCATGAATATCCACACTGCTGGAGATGTGATCGTCCGCTTATTTATTACGCAAGAGATACCTGGTTCATTAAGATGTCTGCCGTTAAAGACAAGTTAGTAAAGAATAATAATACAGTTAACTGGATTCCGGAAGGTATCGGTAAGGGACGTTTCGGTGCATGGCTTGAAAATGTTCAGGACTGGGGACTTTCGCGTAATCGTTATTGGGGTACTCCGCTTAATATTTGGGAGTGTTCGTGCGGTAAGCGTCACGCCATTGGATCTATCGAAGAATTGAAGTCTATGAGCAAGAACTGTCCGGAGCAGATCGAACTTCACCGTCCATACATTGATGAGGTTACGATTACATGTCCTGATTGTGGTGGTGAGATGAAGAGAGTACCGGAGGTTATTGACTGCTGGTTTGATTCCGGTGCAATGCCGTTTGCTCAGTGGCACTATCCTTTTGAGAATAAAGAGATTTTTGAGGACAACTTCCCGGCTGACTTTATCAGTGAGGCAGTAGACCAGACAAGAGGCTGGTTCTATTCTTTGATGGCTATTTCAACCTTGCTGTTTGATAAGGCACCTTACAAGAATGTTATCGTTCTCGGTCACGTTCTCGATAAAGACGGAAATAAAATGAGTAAGTCTAAGGGGAATGCAGTTGACCCTATGGAGGCTTTAAATAAATTTGGTGCAGATGCGATTCGCTGGTATTTTTACAGTAACTCTGCTCCATGGCTTCCGAACAGATTCCATGAGGATGCTGTTAAGGAAGGACAAAGCAAATTTATGGGTACATTATGGAATACATATGCTTTTTATGTACTCTATGCGAACATTGACAATTTTGATCCTACAAAATACAGCTTAGACTATGACAAGTTATCTGTGATGGACAAATGGTTATTATCAAAGCTTAACACAATGGTTAAGATTGTTGATAATGGTCTTGGATCATACAACATTCCGGATGCAACAAAGGCCTTGGCAGGCTTTGTGGATGATATGAGTAACTGGTATGTAAGACGTTCACGTGAGCGTTACTGGGCAAAGGATATGCCACAGGATAAGATTAATGCTTATATGACGCTTTACACAGCACTCGTTACGGTATGCAAGGCAGCAGCGCCTATGATTCCATTCCTCACAGAGGATATTTATCAGAATTTAGTTCGTACCGTAGATCAGACAGCACCTTTGTCAATTCATCTTTGCGATTTCCCGGTTGCAGATGAAAAGATGATTGATAAGAACCTCGAGACAAGTATGGATGAGGTTCTTAAGATTGTTGTATTTGGTCGAGCAGCCCGTAACACAGCGAATATTAAGTCACGTCAGCCGATTGGCAATATGTTCATCAAAGCGGAGAACGTATTAGATAACTATTTTGTAGATATTATCCGTGACGAGTTAAATATTAAGGAAGTGTCATTTAAGGATGACCTTTCCGCATTTACATCCTACAGCTTCAAGCCACAGCTTCGTACGGTAGGACCAAAGTACGGCAAACAGCTTGGTGGTATTCGAGAATATCTTGCAAACGTTAATAGTAGCGAGGCTATGGCCGAATTAAAGGCAAACGGTGCTATTAAGTTTATGGTAGGAGATGTCGAAGTATCTCTTGCAGAAGAGGATCTCTTAATCGAAGCAGCAAAGATGGAAGGCTTTGTAACAGAAGGTGACAATTATGTGACTGTTGTTATCGACACAACATTAACTCCGGAGCTTATTGAAGAAGGATTTGTAAGAGAAATTATTTCGAAAATCCAGACAATGCGTAAGGAGGCTGACTTCAATGTAACAGATCGCATTAATGTATATGTATCAGGCAATGACAAGATTGCCGGTATCATGGAGAAGAATGCCGACGAAATCAAGCGAGTTGTGCTTGGCGAAAATTTTGTATTTGGCGAAACAGTGGGCGAAGGCAAAGAGTGGAATATCAACGGGGAAAAGGTTACACTTGGCGTTTGTACAGTTTAGTAAACATGGAGAGTAGGAGGAAAATTGAATGAAGAAAGCAGCAGAACCGAAAGTAGTAACATTTGATAAAGAAGGCTTCAAAAAAGAAGTTATCAACAATGTTAAGAATCTTTTTAGAAAGACAATCGAAGAGGCATCTCAGCAGCAAATTTTCCAGGCAGTATCTTATGCTATCAAGGATGATATTATTGACCGTTGGATTGCAACACAAAAGGCCTATGAGAAAGCAAATCCAAAGACAGTTTATTATTTGTCAATGGAATTTTTAATGGGACGTGCACTTGGCAACAACATGATTAACCTTACATGCTATGAGGAGATTAAAGAGGCGTTAGCGGAACTCGGGTTCGATTTGAATGCGATTGAAGACGAAGAGCCGGATGCAGCGTTAGGTAATGGTGGTCTTGGCAGACTTGCAGCATGTTTTCTTGATTCCCTTGCAACCTTGAACTATCCGGCTTACGGTTGTGGTATCCGTTACCGTTATGGTATGTTCAAGCAGGCAATTGAGAATGGCTTTCAGGTTGAGAAGCCGGATAACTGGTTAAAGAATGGTAACCCATTTGAGGTAAAGAGACCGGAGTACGAGGTTGAGGTTCGTTTTGGCGGTTATGTAGTTACAGAGTGCCATGAAGGAAAGAACTATTTCGTACACAAGGATTATCAGGCGGTTCGTGCAATTCCTTACGATCTTCCGATTATCGGATATAACAACAATGTAGTTAACACGCTTCGTATTTGGGATGCAGAGCCGGTACAGGAATTCAATTTAACATCCTTTGACAAGGGTGAGTATCAAAACGCTGTAGAGCAGGCGAACCTTGCTCGTAACATCGTTGAGGTACTTTATCCAAATGATAATCATTATTCAGGTAAAGAGCTTCGTTTAAAGCAGCAGTACTTCTTCGTATCCGCTTCTGTACAGCGTGCGATTTTGAAGTTCAAGGAGAACAATGCAGATATTCATGATCTTCCGAACAAGGTAACGTTCCAGTTGAATGATACACATCCGACGGTAACCGTTGCAGAGCTTATGAGAATTCTTGTTGACGAAGAGTGCTTAGAGTGGGATGATGCATGGGATCTCACATGCAGAACATGTGCATATACAAACCACACAATTATGGCAGAAGCGCTTGAGAAGTGGCCGATTGACCTCTTCCAGAGACTGCTTCCGAGAATTTACCAGATTGTAGATGAGATTAACCGTAGATTCGTTCGTAAGATTGAAGATATGTATCCGGGTAACCAGGATAAGGTTCGTAATATGGCAATTCTCTATGATGGACAGGTTAAGATGGCGCATCTTGCAATTGCAGGAAGCTACTCAGTAAACGGTGTTGCACAGCTGCATACAGAGATTTTGAAGAAGCGTGAGCTTAGAGATTTCTACGAGATGAGACCGGATCAGTTTAACAACAAGACAAACGGTATTACACAGAGAAGATTCCTTCTTCACGGTAATCCGCTTCTTGCAAACTGGGTAACAAAGAAGATTGGTGATGGCTGGATTACGGATCTTCCGCAGCTTGCAAAGCTTAAGAAGAACGCTACAGAGAAGAAGTCTCAGAAGGAATTCATGGAAATCAAGAAGCAGAACAAGATTCGTCTTGCTGAATACATTAAGGAGCACAATGGTATTGATGTTGATCCGAATTCAATCTTTGATGTTCAGGTTAAGAGATTACATGAGTACAAGAGACAGCAGCTTAATATTCTTCACGTCATGCACCTTTATAATGAGTTAAAGGCGAATCCGGATATGGATTTCACACCAACAACATTCATTTTCGGTGCGAAGGCAGCTGCAGGTTACAAAACAGCGAAACTTACAATTAAGTTAATTAACTCCGTAGCAGATGTTATCAACAACGATGCATCAATCAAAGGCAAGATTAAGGTTGTATTCATCGAGAACTACAGAGTATCAAATGCAGAGATTATCTTTGCGGCAGCAGACGTCAGCGAACAGATTTCAACAGCTTCCCGTGAGGCTTCCGGTACAGGTAACATGAAGTTCATGTTAAACGGTGCAGTTACACTCGGTACTATGGATGGCGCTAACGTAGAGATTGTTGAGGAGGTTGGCGTAGAGAATGCTTTTATCTTTGGTCTTTCTGCAGAGGAAGTAATGCGTTATGAGCGCGAGGGTGGATATCATCCGATGGATATCTACAACTCAAATCCAAAGCTTAAGAAGGTTCTTGATCAGCTGATTGATGGCACATACTCAAACGGAGACAGAGAACTCTTCCGTGACTTGTATGATTCATTATTGCATAAGGATGTTTACTTTACATTGAAGGATTTCGATTCTTATGCGGAAGCACAGAAGCGTGTAAATGTAGCATACAAGGATCAGGCGAAGTGGGCAGAGATGGTAATTCTCAACACAGCCTGCTCCGGCAAGTTCTCATCCGATCGTACAATTGAGCAGTATGCACAGGAAATCTGGAAGCTTGAGAAAGTTACAGTCAATATGTAATATAGAAATGATTAGGGCGGATGCTGCATTGATATGTCCACTGTCTACTTGACAGGGGCATTTCGATGCAGCATCCGTCTTTTTTTGCTTCTTTCCACATATACTATAGGATAGAGGAATAGGTTTTTGGGGAGGTGTTATGAGCGAGCGAATCACAGTGACCCTGACGGGAATCATAACAATGCTTTTTCTTCCATATATCATAACGATGCTTATGAATGGGCATCATACATCCGATAGCACAGCACTTGCAAATGTTTCGACAGGACGAGATGTTTTAATTGAAATAGAAGGTGCTAATATGCTTATGGATGTTGAACAGTACATAGCGGGGGTTTTGCCCGGGCTTGTGGCACCGGATAGCGATATGAAAATTATTGAGGCGCAGGCAATTGCGGTACGTACAAAAATATATTATGAGATGGGAGAACGGACGGTCATACCGGCAGATGAATTGGAATTTAAGTATTATTCATTATATGATTTGATAGAGCGATACGGAAGGGCGAAATACAAGAATGCGAAAGCGGCTTATGAAACGGCAACAATAAACACAATAAAGAAACGAATCTAGTATGTATAAAAAATAATTGCTTTGCCCATACTATGGTTAAGCACCAAACGAATAGTAGGAGGCAAAGAAATGAAACAGGTTATAGCTTTTTTAAAAACGAAAGGATTCTATATTGCGCTTGGAACAGGTCTGGTGGCATTTGCCGGACTTATGGCTTTGTATGATTACAAGGGTGGTAAGGAATCTGCTAAAAACGAGCAGGCGATTGACTTAAATCAGCCTGTACAGTCGGATGATGAAGCGGTGGAAGACGAGTCGGAGGATGAGCCGGAGGGTGAGCAAACAAATATTGCAGAAACAGCCGGTCAAAGTATCAAGACAACAGAGCAGCAAAAAAACGACAAGCATGATGAAGTAGCTGAAAATGACAAAAAAAGCACGAATCTTGCAGGTGCAAGTGATGCAACGGAAGAAATCTATGATCCGGAAGTGGCAGCAGCCTCCGGCGAGGTTGTTATGGGTATGGACGAGGCTGTGTTGAGCTATGATGGTTCACAGGCACTTGCATGGCCGCTTGTAGGTACAATTGTACTTCCTTACAGCATGGATCAGACGATTTATTTCAAGACACTAAATTGTTATCGTTGCAACCCGGGAATTATGATATCCGGTAGCGAGGATGCGCCGGTTTATGCAATTTATGATGGTAAGGTGCTTTCTGTTGAAGAATCAAAGGAATTTGGAACAACTGTAACGCTTGACCTAGGAAACGGCTATCATGCAATTTATGGTCAGCTCAAAAATGTTTCCGTAAAGGCCGGAGATTGTGTCGATAAGGCGCAGCCAATCGGAGAAGTTTCTGTGCCGACAGCATATTATACAGAAGAGGGAACGCATCTTTATTTTGCAATGACAAAGGATGATGCTCCAATTGATCCAACATATTATATGCAATAGAAATTATTCATGAAAAACTCCATTTTTTGCATTCTGTACAAAATAGACGAATGGAAGTTCCCAAATCGTGAATAATGACAAAATTTGGTTACGGTAAGGTAATATTAGCCAAATTATATTGACATAATGTAGCCTTATAGGTAAACTAAATGCGTATATATGTATATTGGGTTTATTTTTGTAAAAGAGGGGTAAAATGAGTTTTACTGAAATAAAAAATGAACTGAATACGGAGGATACAAAAGTCCTTATTGATTCAATCATAAATGTTGATAAAAAGGCAGCGTTTGTCATTGATCGTGAGAATTTTGAAGTGTTGTATATGAATGACAATGCAGAAAAGATTTTTCACGCAACTGTAGGGACTCCTTGTTATGAGATTTTTTGTGAAAAAGACCATGCATGCATTGATTGTCCGATGATGAAAATGACCGGAGAAATCATTATTCAGCACCGACATTCGAGTGCAATTGATGCCATTGGAAAATGGAAATTTTCACCAATTCGCTGGTTTGATAATAAAGATGCAATACTTGTCACCTTGCTTGAGATTGTAGGTGTCTTTGGATATGAGGATGACAATACAGCTGCAAAGCTTTATAGTGGCAATGTTGAGAGGCAAAATGATGCGCTGACAGGCATTTTGAATTATTCGAAGTTCTGTGCCAGTGCTGAGAATGCAATTCGCTATAACAAGGACAAAAATTATGCGATTGTGACATTTGATATCGATAAATTCAAGAGTATAAATGATCAGTATGGTATGTCTGTCGGAGACATGATTCTCAAGCATATTGCGAATGTGTTGAAGGCATTTTTTGAATATGATGAAAATTATGCAAGATTACACTCAGACGTATTTGCATTTTATATGGAATATGAAAAGCGTGGCGATATTATTCGAGCCATCGAGAAGGTTCGCCGTCATATTGCCAACAGTGATTTGAATATTGATATAAAGACGAGCTTTGGTATTTATCTGGTTGAGGATCGTCATGTGCCGATTAATCTGATGTGCGACCGTGCGAAGATGGCAGCGCTTACAATCAAGAAAAATGTAATGAAATTCTGTGCATTTTATGATGAACAGTACCATGAAAACATGGTTAAAGAGCGAGGCATTGAGCATGATATGAATCGTGCACTGCAAAACCATGAATTCAAAATGTATTTACAGCCAAAATATAATCTCGAAAATGGAAATATGTGTGGTGCTGAGGTTTTGAGCCGTTGGCAGCATCCGGAGAAGGGATTGATTCCGCCGCTCGATTATATTCCGTTGTTTGAGGAAAATGGCTTTATTATAAAATTGGATGAATATATGTGGGAGCAGGCCTGCAAGACCATTCGTGCATGGCTGGATTCCGGAATTGAACCTGTTCCGCTTTCTGTGAATATTTCACGATACCATATTCAGCACAATGATTTGCCTGCGGTATTTGAACATTTGATGAAGCAGTATAATCTTACAAGCGACATGCTTACACTTGAGATTACAGAGTCGATGTTTATGAATTCACCGGCGAAGCTTGCAGATGTTCTTAATACACTGAAGGACCGTGGGTTTAAGCTTGAGGTTGATGATTTTGGATCCGGTTTTTCATCTCTTAGTATGATTCGGCATATCGCTGTGGATACGATTAAGATGGATAAGGATTTTCTGGATAAGGAAATTTCATCAGAAAAGGGTAAGATTGTTGTAAGCCACACAATAAGCATGGCGAAGGATTTACAGCTTCAGGTAGTTGCAGAGGGTGTTGAAACAGGGGAGCATGTTGAGTTCCTGAAACAGTCACATTGCGACATTGCACAGGGCTATTATTTTGCAAAACCGATGGCTTTGGATGAGTTTGAGAAGCATCTGCAAAAAAAATAAAAAAACACCAAGAATTCTTGACATGGTATAATGTATGTTGTATATTGAACAAGATGAAGCCCGAAAAGGCAGATAAAGCTTACAAAAAGGAGATTTACGATTATGTTAGAGAAGTTAAAAGAGATCATTGCTGAGCAATTGAGCGTTGATGAGGCAGATATCGAACTTAGTACATCATTCAAGGATGACCTTGGTGCAGATTCCCTTGATTTGTTTGAGCTTGTTATGGCTCTTGAGGAAGAGTACAACTGTGAGATTCCTTCAGATGATTTATCTTCAATTTTGACAGTAGAAGATGTTGTTAAGTATCTTAAGGATCTTGGCGTAGAGGAGTAATCCCTATAGAATACTGGTTATGAGAGAGACTGCGACATTTGGCGTGGTCTTTTTCGTTTTATTTGGAAGGAGAAATGAAATGAAACGAGTAATAGTTTATGCGGCAATGGTTGTTTTCATACTTTCCCTTGCCGGTTGTTCGAACAAGGACAAGAAAACAGAAGAAACAACAGCGGCTTTTACAGAGGCTACAACGGAGGCAACGACAGAAGCAACGACAGAAGCAACGACGGAAGCAACGGAGGAACAGACAAAGACAGATTATGAGGAAGTCTATTCGGATGTGATTCATCACATTTATGATTTGCTTGTTTCCGATGCCGACGAGCTTGAGGATGTGTCGGATGAGGATGTTGGTATATATGAAGTTAAAATGGCCGGTGATATAAGCTATGCATTGCAAAATGTCGGATATACATTGATGGATATCAGTCAGGATGGCGTGCCGGAATTAATAATTGCTGATGCAGGTGGTTCCATTCTTGCAATCTATACATGTGATGGACAGACACCGGAATATGTTGTTTCCGGAAAAACAAGGTCGTATAAGCGATTGCTGAAGGACGGAAAGACAATTTATGAGCAGTCTTCCGGAGGAGCGGCACTCTATCTGTTCGGCAAATTCCATCTGTCAGAAAATGGCAAAAAGATTGAGTGGGAGGAGTGCTATTTCACATACCCGGATGATGCATTTAATATCCATTATTATTACAATACGACAGGACTGTGGGAGCCTGATAAGGCGGAAGAGTTAAATATAACGGACGAAGAGTTCTATGCGAAGGATAATCTGACAGAAGATTCCTATATGTCGGATCTTGGTCTTACAATGTTTGCAGACATGCCGGGTGGAACCTATAATGTGTCAGGCGGCGCTGTAAACGGGTCGGAGCAGGCAACCGGTACAGGGGTTGAAGTTATGCCTGCAGAAAATTGCAGAATGCGTCTTTCGAATGCAACGGTAATAGATATCAGCGATGGTGAAAACTGGAGTGAAATTGCTTTTTTGCCTGTGGATGGTTCTGTAACGGATATTTACTTTTATGAGATTGAATATAGTGATTCAAGTGAGAATAATCAGTGGTTCAAAGAGGTACGTGAGCTTTCGTACATACCTGTTATAAAGGAAGATGAGCCGCTTGTTGCCAAAATCAGTTTTCCGGGTGACATACCAACCACCGGATTTTCTTTTGTAGATGCAACGGGAACTGTTTGGCGTTATACAATTTGCCTTAGCGGATTTGATGGTTCCGTACAGATTAACCCGTATTTCCCGGCAGAATAATATATATTTACTTGACAGAATAATGGTGTGTAAAGGAACTAAACATGCCACCGAAATCAGAAAGAATTGCTTCATCTGCAATTCTTTTGATTGCACTGCCGGCAGGGCCCCGCGCCACAAGGCCGCGGTATACAAAAAGAATCCCCGGCTTACCGTTTGAGGTAAGCCGGGGATTTAATATGAATATAAAATATTAACCCATTACGATTTCAACGTTATGTGTCTTTCCGTCGCCAATAACAGGAATGATATTGCCGTCGATTGCTTTTCCATCAATAGTCATGCTCTTAACACCCTTGCATACGTGATCCGGATTCGAAACCTTGATTTCGTATGTATCGCCACGGAACTGACGGGAAGCTGCAAGACCATCCCACTCTGATGGAATGGAAGGATCAACCATAAGTCCGTCGAAGTCAGGCTTGATACCTAAGATGTACTGAGAAATAGCTACCATGTTCCATGCAGCTGTACCGGTAAGCCATGAGTTCTTACCCTGACCGAAGTTCTTACCTGTCTGTCCGATATCCGATCCGGCATCCTTACCACCAATCATCTGGCCGTAAACATAAGGCTCTGTCTTGTGAATGTCTGATGTTTCCTCTGTAAATGCAGGAGCAATCTCAGAATAATACTTAAATGCCTGATTACCTTCTCCCGCATAAGCAGCAGCACAGATAATCCATGCATTGTTGTGTGTGAAGATACCGGCATTCTCCTTGTATCCACCAGGGTATGTAGAAATCTCACCATACTGTACATAGTACTTTGTGAATGCAGGGTTATTCAAAACGAGACCGTATTTTGTATTCAAACGCTCGTCTACAGCTGCAAGTGTCTTCTTTGTAGCTTCAGGATCGATATCTGACATAATTGCGAAGCCCTGTGGCTCGATAAAAATCTGACCTTCTTCACATTCCTTAGAACCCATCTTGTTGCCTTCTGCATCATAGGCACGAAGGAACCAGTCGCCATCCCATGCATGAGCCATAATGTTGCTCTTCATCTTGTCGATTTCTGCCTGTGCGGCAGCAGCCTCATCGTCCTTGCCGAGGTGCTTTAAGATCGATACGTAGTTAGGACCTACATATGTGAAGAGTGTAGCAACCATAACAGATTCTGCAACCTTTGAGTAACCGCCTTCTGCAGCAAATTTAGGATTCGTGTATGTCTGGAAGCTCTCACCCGGTGTATCTGAGTAGCATGAAAGGTTGATGCAGTCATTCCAGTCCGCTCTCATAGCAAGAGGGAGACCATGAGGTCCAAGGTTATTTACAATCTTGTAGAAAGAAACCTTAAGGTGGTCAAGCATAGGCTGTGCAATTGACATATCGTTGTCATACGGAACCATCTCGTCGAGAAGTCCCCAATCACCGGTTTCTTTGATGTATGCTGAAACAGAAAGGATTAACCATAATGGATCATCCGAGAAATCGCCACCGATGTCTGCGTTACCCTTCTTTGTAAGCGGCTGATACTGATGGTAGCATCCGCCATCCGGGAACTGTGTAGAAGCGATGTCGATAATTCTTTCTTTTGCTCTGTCCGGAATCTGGTGAACGAAACCGAGGATATCCTGGTTTGAATCACGGAATCCCATACCACGGCCGATACCTGACTCAAAGTATGAAGCGGAACGGGAAAGGTTAAATGTTACCATACACTGATACTGATTCCAAATATTAACCATACGGTTGACTCTGTCATCCGGAGTATTAACGTTAAGGATTCCGAGAAGCTTATCCCAGTAAGCCTTAAGTCCTGCCATACCGGCTGCGAATTTCTCAGGTGTATTGAACTGCTCAATCATCTCGAGAGCCTTAACCTTATTGATTGTCTTGCCGTCTTCTTCAAACTTCTGATCAACCGGCATCTCAACGTAACCAAGTACGAATACCAATGTCTTAGACTCGCCCGGAGCAAGTGTGATCTTTTTGTAGTGAGAAGCGATTGGAGACCAGCCGTCAGCAAAAGAGTTGTTCGCCTTGTTCGCGATAACTGCCTGAGGGTCACCAAAACCGTTGTAAAGACCGATGAAGGAATCGCGGTCTGTATCATAACCATCAATCTCGTCATTTACAGAGTAGAATGCGTAGTGATCACGACGGTCTCTGTACTCTGTCTTGTGGTAGATAACAGAATCCTTAACTTCTACACGACCGGTAGAGAAGTTACGCTGGAAATTGTTGCTGTCGTCCTGTGCATCCCATAAACACCATTCTGCAAATGAGAAAAGTGAGAAGGTCTTCTTGGCATTGCTCTCGTTTGTGAGAACAACCTGCTGAACCTCACCGTTGTAATCCTGAGGAACGAAGAATGTAACTTCGGCCTTCAAATCGTTTTTCTTACCGGTGATGATTGTGTAACCCATACCATGACGGCACTCGTAAGAGTCAAGCTCTGTCTTTACAGGAGACCATCCCGGATTCCAAATTGTGCCGTTCTCGTTGATGTAGAAGTAACGACCTCCCATATCAATCGGAACGTTGTTATAACGATAACGTGTAATTCTACGAAGACGAGCATCCTTGTAGAATGAATATCCGCCTGCAGTATTAGAAATTAATGAGAAGAATCCCTGTGTTCCAAGGTAGTTAATCCATGGATAAGGAGTTCTTGGAGATGTGATGACATATTCTCTGTTTTCGTCATCAAAGTAACCAAATTTCATTAAAGATACCTTCCTTTCATAAACTTATCAACATTATACAATAATTGTTTACAAAAAACAATATAAAAACAATGATTATCATGGCAATTTCTGTAGAGTCAATGTGAAAATACGGTCGATTTTAAGTGTGTTCAGGGAAAGGACAAAAATGGCGGGAAAATGCCCGAAATACCGCATTTTATAAGCGATTACAACAAGAATTAAAAGATAGTTTCATAGGAAAATTGACAAAGAATTAAAAGGAAAATGACGCGGTAAGCACTAGTAGTTCGGATAGCAAAAACGGTAAATACGAAATGTTGTGTATTATGCGGACAATGAACAAAAAATCATCTGCTGCGTATACTAACAGAAAGAATGTCTCGCAGCCGGATTATTTGCAAAATCAATTTTTTTATGAAGAGACAATGTACCAGAACCGCCGGTTGCCTTAAATAAAAAGAGTACACAGGACTTTCGGTGACAGACTGTGTACTCTGAATATTATAATTTGAATTTGACAGAAACAGGCTCGCTTAGGCGCTGGCCGCCGCGTGATTTGACATTCGTTGTGATAATGAGTGAATAAAGCTCATTTGTTGCGTATGGTTCAAGCGGTTCAATCTCAATCAGCTCGTTCTGTGTATCATAATGGATATAGGTCTGTAGACGCTGATTCTGTGAGTTCGTTACATACATCGTCTCCTTGTTAACTGTCTTTGGGTCCAAAGGAATGTTAAACCGAACCTTCCACACGAAATTACCTGTTTTAAATTTGAGATTTTGTTTTACTTTGTTTGAAAGCTGAGGAGGGATGTCCTCGATTTCAATTAAGTTTTTTGCCATAATACACCTCGCGTGCGTTAAAATCTGCGATTATCATAGCAAAAAAAGACGAATAATGCAAATAATCTTTAGAGGTAATCGAGTGGATTTTGCGCGGTATCGTTTATCCGGATCTCAAAGTGGAGGTGCGGACCGGTGCTTTGCCCTGTATTTCCTGACAACGCAATTAAATCCCCCTGCGAGACATAATCGCCTACCGTAACCTTTGTCGTGCTTAGGTGACCATAGCGTGTGATGTTGCCGTTTTCGTGTCGAATATCAACGCAAAGCCCATAGCCTCCGTATGTTTCCGCACGGATAATCGTCCCGTCGGCAGCGGCATAAACGTTACTTCCGACAGGCGTTGCAAAATCAACCCCTTCGTGCAAGCGATTCCAGCGAAAACCAAAGTAAGAGCTTATATCTAAGGTGTCAAGAGGTGCGGTGTATAAAGGTCTGCTTTTTGTTCCGATGTGAATGATTTCCGGCGTAGCTTCTACAAGGATTCTGGAATCAAGAATGACCTGATCCTCCTGCGTGCCGTTGTAGTAGGTTGACAGAACTGTGACTTCCTTCGTGCCGGGTGTGCTTTCCTGAAAGACAATTCGTTCGTCGGTATACAGTTCATCATCATATACATATGTGCAAGGGAGTGTATAGCTTTCAACCTGTGTGTAGGTCTGCTTTGTCTGTCCGGTTAGAATCGGCATTCCCGCATCGACGTAGATTGTATATTGTCTAGCTGTCTGATAAGCGGAAAAACCAGAGATAAATAAGAGAAACAGTACGAATGTGAGTAAACATTTTAGTTTTCTTTTGTAGGAGTGTATCATTTCATACGTCATAATATCATCTCCTGCTGTAACAATTTTGTAACAATTTCATTGTAGGAGGATAGTGGTTGAATGTAAAGAAAAACGGCTCGTATTTTTTCGACATACAAACTCATTTTTTGAAAAGGGATAAAAGAAAAGCATGAAATGTCCGATAAATGAAATAGGTAGAAGGAAACAGAGAATATGAGGTACACATATGCGACAGATGAACGGTATATATCAGATGGAACAAAGCCGGTATGGGAAGGCCGGCAGAGGACAGGAGATTCCCGAAAATAATATTACAACAGATGTGAACAAAGGGCAGGATACGATAGAGGTGCCTTCTTTTTCGTACGTAAAGAGCAAGGCGGATGCGGTAAAAACAGGTACAATTATGGACAACTTTGATGAGTACCGGAAACAAAAGCTCGAGCGGGAGAAGGAAAGCTCTGTTGATGAAGAGGAAATTCGCAAGGAGCAAAGAGAGCGCGCAAGGGATCTTGCCGCATCGTTGTCCGAGGAAGAAATTCAAATGCTTCGGGCGATGGGAATTGATGTCGAGTCTGCAAAGCTTTCGGATTTGCAGGGGATTGTCGGAACGATGCGTCAACAGGATCACAAGGAAGAACTGACCCGGATGATTCAGGGCCTGCAGCTGGAGATGATGCCGCAGGAAGACAAGCAGTTTTCGCTTTCAAACGATGAGCTGGTCTACCTGCTGCGCAATGAACTGCCGACAACGAAGCAAAATTTGTTAATGGCACATTATAGCGGAAGCCGTATGCAGGAGCAACAAATACCGGAAGAAGTATTTGCTCCGATGAAGCAGCAGGTTGAAGCAATTATTCGGCAGACTGGCTATCCGGTTAACGAAGATAGCCTTGCGGGGGCGAAAACCCTGCTTGGAAACGGACTTCCGATTACGACAGATACAATGAAGCAGTGCTTGGATTATCAGGCGTTTCTTGGGCAGTCGATTATAGAGGTTGATTTTGCGGAAAACACGAAGGTGCTTGCAGAAAACAAGGCGAATGCGTTCATGGATGCGTTGCAGGAAATTTCGGATGAGACCATTTTTCTTATGACAAAGCGGGACATGGATGTGACAATTGCCGCCGCTCTTACATTTGAAGAAAACGCAGAAACCGAACAAAAAAATGCTGTGTCAGACGAAGTGCAGGCATTAAAGGAAACGGCAGCAGTGATTGATAACGAAGCGATAAGGCAGACAGACGAGACATCTTATGCGGCCGTAAAGCAGATGCGTATGCTTCAGGAAATTCGACTGACGATGACCGTTGAGGCGGCGAATCGTCTTGTGACAAGGGATTTTAATATTGATACAAAGCCCCTTTCGAAGGTTGTAGATGAGCTTCGGGAAATCGAGCAGCAAATGCTGTCTTATGTTATGCGCGAGGAAGATATCAAGGAACCGGAGCCGGCGGCCCGGTTGTTTTTCGAAACAAAGAATATGGTTTTGGATATTGCCAAAGCTCCTGCGGACATTCTTGCAGTACCACTTCGACGGGGAGACTTTACAATCCGGACATTGCACGACGAGGCCTCTGTTACAAAGACCGGAACGACAGCCTTTGAAACTGTTCAAAGAAGCTATGAGGCGGTGCAGACGGTACCGCGTTATGATATGGGAGACCGAATAACGAAAGCATTTTCTAATATTGAAGAAATGCTTGGGGAGATGAACCTTGAGGCATCGGAGGAAAACATGCGCGCGGTTCGTATTTTGGGCTACAACTCCATGGAAATAACAGAGAGTAATGTTGCACAGATAGTCACTTATGACCGTGAGATAAATGAGTTGATTCTGAATTTTTCGCCGGCGACGGTTCTGGCTGTTATTAAAGAAGGCAAAAATCCGATGGATGAGCCGATTGATTCTTTGAATCGGAAAATACGGGAGCGCAATGATAAAGGTACCATTTCGGAGGTTGACGATTTTGCCGTTTTTTTGCGCGATATGGAAAAACAGGGCGTTGTGGATGAAAATGAGCGGGAAAGCTATATCGGACTTTACCGTGTTATGAATCAGCTTGCAAAATCGGGCAATCGAGAGGCAGGATATTTGTTTGCGAGCGGCGCAAATTTGACAATTCGTAATTTGGTTTCGGCGATGCGAAGCGCAAAGGCGTCCGGTATTGATGTGGCGGTTGACGATGCATTTGGCATGCTCGAGGGACGTACGATGAAGGGCAAGCGCATCGATGAACAGATTGAGAAGGCATTTTTAGCGCAGGATGCACAGAACGCACGTGCACGAGTTGGTGATATGACAGAAGAAGTGATTTTCTATATGCAGAACAATGGCATCGAGGAATCTCTTGTAAATGCCGGAGCCGTAAGTGCAATGATGAGCGAGCAGGGCGGTATTTACGGTATGGCAAATGCACTGTTTGCAAAGCTTTCGAAATACAAAAATGCGAGTGAAGATGCGGTGGACGAGGAAACGGAGAATATGACAGACTCGCTTCTCGGAGAAGAGATTATGCCTTTGTTTGAACCGGAAGGATTTTTGGAACAGCTTGCAGGCGGTTCGGACATGGCGGACTATTATAATGCATTAAATGAGAAGCTTACAAATGGTCTCTATGAGGCAGGCGTTGCAAAAACAATTGCGACAGAAGATATTTCCATGATGAAAACGGTTCAGGCAGGCTTTCGAATTTTGGGCGGGCTGGCCCGCAGGAATCAATTTCAGATTCCGCTTCAGACAGAGACCGGTATTCAGGTTGTTAATCTGTCTCTCGAGCACGGAAATGAACACGGAACCATTCAGATAGCAATGAACTCTGATTCGTATGGTTCGCTGGAGGGGCGGTTTGTTCTCGAGGAAAATGGTTTGTCGGGACGACTTGTTGCAAAGACGAGCGAGGATAATTTCAAGCTGATGGAGAAAGAGGCGCAATTTGTTCAAGCCCTTCAAAAGGAAGGGGTTGTGATAAAGGATATTGCACTTGGAACGTTGGCGGAGCAGACAACTGCGGCAAACGTGAATCCTACCACCTTCGATTTGTACAACACAATGGTTGCATGTGTGAAGGCAATGCGAAGTTTTGTATAAATGGTTGATGGAAGTGTTCATTTTTTGAATGAAACGGTCGATATGATTAGCAGATGACAAAAGATGAAAAAGCAGATTATTATTGAGGAGGGTTCCTATGAGAATTAATCATAACTCGATGGCGCTGAATGCCAGTGACCATTTTGCAACAGTAAACAAAAAAATAGCAAAGTCCATGGAACGTCTTTCTTCCGGTTATAAGATTACAAGTCCGGCTGATGATGCGGCAGGACTGGCAATATCAACAAAAATGAATGCACAGATCAAGGGTCTTGAGCGTGCAGCACGTAATTCCAATGACGGCATATCGGTGATACAGTCAGCGGAAGGCGGATTGAGCGAAATCCAGAACATTCTCGCCAGAATGCGTGAGCTTGCAACGAAGGCAGCAAATGACGTTCTGGCTGAGGAGGATCGCGATTCTATTCAGGAAGAAATTGACTCTTTGCGCGCTGAGATTGATCAGATTGTTGACACAACGGCATTTAATGATCAGAAGCTTTTAAATGGAGATGCAACACGAAGAAGTCTGTCAACCGATAAGAATATTAAGGCGACTTATATTTCGGATGCCGTTCATACCGGAACCTATAATATTTCAGTAACTGCACCTGCAAAACAGGCTTTGCTCGGAACAGGAATCAGTGTAGGGGGCGGAGCGATTACGGCACAGCAGGCAGGAACCGTCAAAGTAAATGGCTTTGATGTTACAATCAGCGAAGGCATGACAATGTCAGAAGTATTTGATACGATGCAGACGCATTTATACAAGATCGGAATCGATGTATATGCATCTGCAGACGGAACAACAGAGTCGGATTTCGCGAGTGGCGGCAGTGTATATTTGCGTACGAGAGGTTATGGCTCAAGCGAGGAGATTGATATTACAATCAGCAACCCTGAGCTTGCAGCGGCACTTGGAATGAACGATGGTGCACACGCAGAGGGGGATGACTGTACAGCTTCCATCGACACGACAGGGGAAGGATTTTCGACAACGGCTTCCGTTTCAACAGATGGTAATTCGATTCGTGTTGTTGACCGAAATGGCTTTGAGATGCAGTTTGAGACAGAGCCGGGGGCGACCGGTATTGATTCTACAATCGAGGTTTTGTCAGCGGGTACAATGATTATCCAGACCGGCGGAAATTCCGGTGAGCAGGTTTCACTCGATATTCCTTCTGTAAGTGCAAAGAGCCTTGCTGTCGATGATTTGGTAATGTATACACATGGACATGCCGCAAAGGCAATCGAAACAATAGACGAGGCTGTGAAGAAGGTATCTGCAATCCGTTCGAAGCTCGGAGCCTACGAGAACCGACTGGATGATAATTATGATAATCTTCAGGTTCAGAACGAGAGTATTACGTCTGCATATTCAAGAATTATGGATACCGATATGGCAGAGGAGCTTACCAACTATACACAGTTGGAGGTGCTTTCACAGGCTGCAATTGAGATGATTAAAAAGTCAAACGAAAGACCGGAATCTATTTTGCAGCTTTTACAGTAATCGTATGGAAGGTTGCTACAGATACGGAAGGCGCTAGGAAGAATTTGCGAGGGGTATTATGACAAAGGAACAAATTCAGGAATTTACAAGGCGAACAACACAGGAGAACCATAGCGGACTTATTTTGGTTTTGTGTGATATTGTACGGACTTATACAAACGATGCATTAACGGCATATGCGGCAGGGGATTCTGACGGCTATATGACAAATGTTGAGGCGGCAAGACGCGCACATAACGAGCTGATGGATTGTTTTGATGCAGCGAATTATCATGGACGAAAAGTACTTTCTGTGTTACGATATATTTACGGTCAGTATGTGATATCCGTAATTAAGCGCGAACCAATAGACCTTGATCGCTGCATGGAAATGCTTGACAGTCTTCGGGTGAGCTTTGAGCATTTACATAGTATTGACCCAGAAGGTCCTGTCATGAAAAATACGCATCAGGTGTATGCAGGTCTTACATATGGTAAGGGAATGCTGAATGAGAGCACGCTGTGTTCGGATTATAGTAACCGCGGATATCAGATATAGCCAAAAACGGTTTGCTCATAGGAGTAAACAAAGTATAGAAAGGACGATTGTTAGTATATGATAAAGGATGATTGTATTTTTTGTAAGATTGGAAAGGGCGAGATTCCGTCAGCGACGATTTATGAGAATTCCGATTTTCGTGTGTTTTTAGATGTTGCTCCGGCAAACAGAGGACATGCGCTGATTATTCCGAAGGATCATGCGGATAACATTTTTCAGCTGGATGGAGAGACGGCAGGTAAGCTTTTTTCTCTTGCAACAGTTGTAGCAAGAGCAATCAAGGAAGAAACAGGCTGTGAGGGAATGAATATTGTTCAGAACAATGGAGCGGTTGCAGGACAGACTGTAAATCATTTCCATTTACATTTGATTCCGCGTAACGAGGGTGATGGTGTGAATGTCACATGGAAACCGGGCGAAACAGAAAATAACGCTCAGCAGGAGCTTGCAAAGGCTATCCGAAAGCATGTGTAATATAATAGGATTAGAAAATACGAAGAGGGTACGACATACGTTTTGTTGTACCCTCTTCGTATTTGTATCCTGCCGGAAACAATTGTGAAATATTTTCGAAATTGACACATTTTGTTGACATTTAATGGAATGTGTGATTATGATATAGATTGGATTGTTATGGGAAGACTATTTTCAAGACAACAAAGTAAGGAGAAAAAATATGGCTACGAATTCGAAAAATACGAAAAGCACAAATAAATATAATAAAGGCACACAGCCTGCAGAAAAGAAGAGAAGATCAAAGAAGGAAACGAAGCTTATCAAGACATTGAAGGTTATTGGTTACATTCTTTGTGCAATTATGTTTGTTTCCGGAGTGGTTTTTGCCGGCTTTCTGGCGAAGCTTAAAATGATCCCGATATCTTATATGCTGGTTGGTTCGTTTGTATTTGTTGCGATTACATTTTTGTTCTTTCTTGCCCAGAAAAATGTGACGGCAGGTCTGATTACGAAGGTGGTTGCCATCGGCGCAACGTGCATATTCCTTATTGGTTGTAATTATGTACATTATTCCTACAAAAAGATTAACAAGATGACAGGTGTTAAGACGAAGGTTGACAGTATTCACGTTTATGTGTTGAAGGATGACCCGGCAGAAAATGTCCTTGATGCAAAGGATTATGCCTTCGGTATTCTTGAGACATTAGACCGTGAGAATACAAATACGGTTATCGGTGAGATTCAGGATGAGATTGAACAGTCACTTTTTGTTCAGGAATATGAGACAGCAACAGGGCTTGTTCGTGGCTTGTATGATGGAGAAGTCGGTGCGATTATTCTTAATACGGCATATGAAGGCTTTATTACGGAGACAGAGGGCTATGAGGATTTCCAAAGCCGGGTACGTTCAATTTCATTTAAGGACATCGTAACAGAGCTTCAGGGTAGTGTGGATAATGACGATGAGGCTGTAAAGGATGATGTCTTCACGATTTATATAAGTGGTGTCGATGTGGGTGGTAAGCCGGAGAATAACAGTAACAGTGATGTTAATATTTTGCTTACTGTAAATAAGAATACAAGACAGATATTAATGATTAACACGCCGAGAGATTTCTATGTTCCGTTATCTATCTCAAATGGAGCCTATGATAAATTAACACATGCAGGTATTTACGGTACCGATGTGTCGGCGGATACATTAGGTATGCTGTATGATGTTAAAGTTAGTGGTTATGTAAAGGTCAACTTTACAGGTTTTGAGAAAATCATTAACGCATTGGATGGTGTAAATGTATATTCTGAATATGCGTTTAGCGCACATGGATATTCTTTCCAGAAAGGATACAATCAGTTAGATGGAAAGGGTGCTTTGATTTTTGCGAGACAGCGTAAAATGTTCTCAGATGGTGACCGTCAGAGAGGTAAGAACCAGATGGCAGTAATCAAGGCCGTGATTGAGGATTTGGCAAGTTCCGATATGCTCAAAAATTACAAGAGCGTTTTGGATGAGATTTCAGACAGTATGGTTACAAGCGTAAGCTACGATGAAATTTCAGACCTCGCACAATTCCAGTTGTCAGATATGAAGCCGTGGGATATCCAGACTTACAGTGTAAACGGTTCTGATTCCATGAATGTAACATATTCCGGCGGTTCAGAGATGTTATATGTCATGGTTCCAAACCAGGATACGGTAAATCAGGCAAAGCAGTATATAAAGGATATGTACGACAATAAGAAGATAACAGTGACCGAAGAATAAAACATGTTGCGAGTAGTTTGTGTTCGTTTACCGAGGGGGTAAACAGGGAAAGAGGATTAAGGAAGAGAATGGGAATCATTACATTACAATTAATGGGCGGCTTAGGAATGTTTATCTTTGGTATGACATTTATGAGTCATGGTATTGAAAAGGTAGCAGGTAATAAGCTTCGTGCAATTCTTGAAGCGTTTACAAGAAATCGTTTTCTTGGTTTGATTGTCGGCTTGTTTTTTACAGCTGTTATTCAGTCGTCCAGTGCGGCTACAGTAATGGTTGTAAGCTTTGTTAATTCAGGACTTATGAAGCTTACAGAAGCGTGCGGTATTATACTTGGTGCCAACATTGGTACAACAGTAACCGCCATGCTCGTAGCCTTTCGTCTGAGTACGATTGCTCCGATATTTGTTTTTGCCGGTGCAATTATGATGAACTTCATTAAAAAGCCGATTGTTAACAAATCCGGTGAGATTGTTCTTGGTTTCGGTGTATTGTTTGTTGGTATCAGTACAATGTCGGCGGCTATGGGAGAGCTTCGTGAAATTCCGGAGGTCATTGACTTCTTTGCAAACTTCACGAATCCGTTACTTGGCGTTCTTCTTGGCCTTATTATTACTTCTGTTGTACAGAGTTCGTCCGTAACAGTCAGTATCCTCGTAGTTATGGCATCACAGGAATTGGTTGACCTTCGTATTTGTATGTTTGTAATTCTTGGTTGCAACATTGGTGCCTGTACATCAGCAGTACTGGCTTCTTTTGGCGGCACAAAGAACGCGAAGCGTGCAGCATTAATCCATTTATTGTTCAATGTATTTGGTACAATTTTGATGTTCGTTCTGTTGATGCTTTTTGCACCGCAGATTGAAAATATTATCCACTTCGTAAGCGGTGGCGGTAATGATGCGGGTACACTTGGTCGAAACATTGCATGGTCACACTTCTTGTTCAAGGTGTTCCAGGTTATTGTGTTCTATCCGTTTATGGATTTTATTATCAAGTGCACATACAAGATTGTTCCGGGCGAGGATGTCGAGGGCGATTCAAAGAAATACGTATTGCAGTATATCGGTAATGCAAATCCAAACCCTACTGTTGCGGCCTATCTTGCCGTACAGGAGATGGAGCGTATGGCAAATATGACATATGAGAATCTTAATTTGGCAGTGAACTGTCTGATTACCCGCAAAGAGAAGGATGTGCTTAAGGTTAGCGAGACAGAGGAATATATTGATTACTTAGATGAGCACATAAGCGATTACCTGATTGAGATTAATCAGGACACACTTCCTCTTGCCGACTCCAGATTGTTGTCTGCATATTTCCATGTGGTAAACGGTATTGAAAGTATCGGTGACCATGCGGAAAGAATTGCACAGCTTGTTTTGCAGCTTCGTGAAAATGATATTATTTTCTCGGACAAGAGCGTAAAAGAACTTCAGGAGATGATGGAAAAAATCAACGAGATTTTGGAGCTTTCTCTTGCGATGTTTGTTACCGGCGACCCAAGTCAGGTTAAGAAGCTGTATGAGCTTGAAGAGGAAATCGATCAGATGGAGCGTAAGCTTCAGACAAAGCATATTCAGCGTTTGAACAAAGGTAAATGTAGTGCACATGCAGGTATTTATTTCTCGGATATTGTTTCGGTGTTGGAGCGTGTATCCGACCATGCTACAAATATTGCACTTTCAGTTATTGAAGCAAAGGGAATTGCCGTTTCAAGAGACTAATTTTTACATAATAAAATTTTAGTTGACATAAACTTTATAATCAGTTATTTTTAAGATACTATCTCTCTTATTCAGAGCAGTGGAGTCATAAGGGACTATGAAGCTGCGGCAACCCCGTGTTTTCGGAAGGTGCCGGCCTGAGCGATACGAACAACATATTGGATTTTTCAATATGCAGTAGTCGAGCAATAAGAGGATTTGAGATTAAGACTATCAAATCCGGATTGCTTTCCGGATTTTTTCTTTTCAAATCATAATGATGGAGAGATAAATATATAATATTTCTTAGGAGGACCTATGGAAAAGGTTTTATTTACTTCAGAGTCGGTTACAGAAGGACATCCTGACAAAATCTGTGACCAGATATCAGACGCAATTTTGGATGCAATCCTTGCACAGGATCCAATGAGCCGTGTTGCATGTGAAACTGCCTGCACAACCGGATTGGTACTTGTAATGGGAGAAATTACGACGAAGGCACAGATTGATATTCAGAGTATTGTTCGAGAGACTATCCGCGAGATTGGTTATGATCGTGCAAAGTATGGTTTTGACTGCGACACATGCGGTGTTATCACTGCACTTGATAAGCAGTCTGCTGATATTGCAATGGGTGTTGATAAGGCACTTGAGGCAAAAGAGCATCTGATGAGTGACGAGCAGATTGAGGCAATTGGAGCGGGCGACCAGGGAATGATGTTTGGATTCGCTACAAATGAGACACCGGAACTTATGCCATATCCGATTTCTCTTGCACACAAGCTTGCATTAAAGCTTACGGAGGTACGTAAGAACGGCACTCTCCCATATCTTAGACCGGACGGTAAGACGCAGGTATCGGTAGAATATGATGAAAATGGTAAGCCGTCCCGCCTGGATGCGGTTGTTCTGTCGACACAGCATGGTGAGGAGGTTACACAGGAGCAGATTCATGCGGACATTAAGAAGTATGTATTTGACGAAGTGCTTCCGAAGGATATGGTTGATGCGAACACAAAGTATTTCATTAATCCAACCGGCCGTTTTGTAATTGGAGGACCAAATGGTGACAGTGGTCTTACAGGTCGCAAAATCATTGTTGATACATATGGTGGTTATGCGCGTCATGGTGGCGGTGCATTTTCCGGTAAGGATTGTACAAAGGTTGACCGTTCAGCAGCATATGCGGCGAGATATGTTGCCAAAAATATCGTAGCAGCAGGACTTGCCGACCGTTGTGAGATTCAGCTTTCCTATGCGATTGGTGTTGCAAGACCAACCTCAATTATGGTTGATACATTTGGAACAGGAAAACTTTCAGATGAGAGACTTGTAGAAATCATTCGTGAAAATTTTGATCTTCGTCCGGCAGGCATTATTAAGATGTTAGACCTCAGAAGACCAATTTACAAGCAGACAGCAGCGTATGGTCATTTTGGAAGAACAGATATTGAGCTTCCGTGGGAAAAGGTGGATGTTGCAGAGAAGCTTGCAGCATATTTATAAGAAAGTTGAGGCATGTGCTATGAAAAATATGTTAAATTTCAAAAACTTCACAGCGGAAGAATTGATGGATATTCTGAACCTTGCATTGGATATGAAAAAGGACCCTGCAAAATACAGCGAGTCGTTAAAGGGCAAGAAGCTTTATACATTATTTGAGAAGACCTCAACAAGAACATTTCTTTCGTTTACAACCGGTATTACAGAGCTTGGCGGAACATATTATAACCAGCTTTGGAGAGATTCGAATTTTGTATTAGGTGAGCCTGTTTCGGAAATTAAGTATGTCTGCCGTAATGTGGATATTATCATGGCAAGACTTGTCAAAAATGAGACAGTGGAATTATTCGGACAGAATGTGACGGTTCCGTTTATTAACGGCTGTGACAATTCATACCATCCTTGCCAGATTCTTGCGGATGCGCTTACGATTATTGAGCATTTTGGAAACCTCAATGTGAAGCTCCTTTACATTGGTGCGAAGAACAATGTATTTAACTCATTGGTTGAGTTCTTCTCAAAGATGAAGATGGGTACATTGTATGGTCTTACTCCGCTTGTAAATGACACAGTCTGTGATGATGCATTTTATGAGGAAGCGAAGGCAACCGGCTACTATGTTGAGCTTGACCCGACAATGTCAATCGAGGAAGCGAAGACATATGTTAAGGATATGGATATTCTTTACACGGATACATGGGTAGATATGGAATTCTTTAATAATCCGGCTTATGCGAAGCAGAAGGAAGAGACATTGGCAAAGATGATGCCATATCAGATTAATGATGCGTTTCTTGAAGGAAGCAAGGCTGTTGTTATGCATGATATGCCTATGCATGTTGGATATGAGATTTCTGAAAGTGTTGAGATGAAGAATCTTGAGCTTATTCTTGATCAGGCTGAGAATCGCAGACATGCTGAAAAGGCTGTTATGTATACTTTGATTAAGAATGCTTAATTATTTGAATTGATATAGAAGGAGCAAACACAAAGTCACTCGGACTTTTACGGCAGAGGAGTATCTATGGATGTATGGATAGCTGTGCTGGGATTTGTTTTGTTTCTTGGATTTTTTGTGGCGGTGATGGTTTGCATCTCCGCCATAAAAAAACAGTCGGGAATTATCATTGCAAGTCGCCTGCATCACAAACTGAATATCTCGGAGGTTGTATATGCAAACCTCGGAATGATTGGTCTTGTTTTGCTTCTGGTTTTTCGATATTACACGTTTGTTCCGGCTGTGATTATGTTCGTCGTTTTTATTGTACTGTCAACGCGGATACAAAGCGGCATTACAGAGCAGGGCGTAATCGTCGGATCGACCTTTATTGAGTGGGAATTTATGAAGAGCTTTAAGCTTGTAAATGACCCGGGCGATTCCAATGTAATTATTCTCAAAATTCGGGCAAACCGCAGACAATATGTTCTTGTTTGCGATCGGCGCGACCGGGTTGCGATTCATGATATTTTTCAGAAAAACAAAATAAAAGCAACGGAGACAGTCGGTTGACATGTGTAGGGCTTTTCGCTATTATATATGCAGTAGTATTTTGCTCGCGTGGTGCGAGAGATAGGAGAAAGGTCATGAAACATTTAATTGATCCAACTGATTTAAGTGTAGCAGAGATTGATGAAATCATGGAGCTTGCACTTGATATTATTGACCACAAAGATAAATATAACGAGGTTTGTAAGCATAAGAAGCTTGCTACTTTATTTTTTGAACCAAGTACCAGAACAAGACTTAGCTTCGAGGCGGCGATGATGGAGTTAGGTGGTAACGTACTTGGTTTTTCTTCTGCCGATTCCTCTTCAGCAACGAAGGGAGAGAGTGTAGGAGACACTGTTCGTGTTGTAAGCTGTTATGCTGATATTATTGCCATGCGTCATCCGAAGGAGGGTGCACCGCATTTTGCATCCTTTGTATCCGATGTGCCGATTATCAATGCAGGTGATGGCGGACACAATCATCCGACGCAGACGCTTACGGACTTACTTACAATTCGCAGAGAAAAGGGTCGTCTGAACAATTTCACAATCGGTCTTTGCGGAGACTTGAAATTTGGACGAACCGTTCATTCCCTGATTAAGGCACTTGCCCGGTATGAAGGGATTAAATTTGTCCTTATCTCGCCGAAGGAGCTGCGTGTTCCGGATTACATTATCACAGAAGTATTTGAGAAGAATAATATAGAATATAAGGAAGTTTCCACAATGGAAGAGGTTATGGGCGAACTCGATATCATTTATATGACGAGAGTTCAGAAGGAACGTTTCTTCAACGAGGCTGATTATGTTCGTTTGAAGGATACTTACATTTTAGACCGTGCAAAGCTGAAGCTTGCAAAAGAAGATTTGTCGATTCTCCATCCGCTCCCACGTGTAAACGAAATTGCCGTAGAGGTTGATGATGACCCGCGTGCCTGCTATTTCCGACAGGCGTTAAATGGTAAATATGTGCGTATGGCGCTCATTATGACTTTGTTGGGGGTGAAAGCATAAATGAAAATCGATAGTATTCAAAATGGCATCGTACTTGATCACATTACAGCAGGGAAAGCGTTACAGGTATATAATGATCTTGAGTTGAATAAGCTTGATTGCAGTATTGCAATTTTGCAAAATGTTAAGAGCAGTAAGATGGGAAAGAAGGATATTCTGAAGATTGATCAGGAATATGACGTAAATCTTGATGTTCTTGGATATATTGATCCGGATATTACTGTAAGTATTATTAAGGACGGACAGACAATCGAGAAGAAAAAGCTTGCACTTCCTATGAAGCTTGTCAATGTTAAGAAGTGCAAAAATCCAAGATGTATTACCTCGGTGGAACAGGGTATTCCTCACATCTTCAAGCTGACAGATGCAAAAAACCGAGTGTATCGTTGTATTTACTGCGAGGCGGATAAGTAATCCTGTTTACATAACGGACAAAAAAATAGTTTACATTTTTTTGGAATGTGTTATAATTTATAAGACTATGTATAGTGTCCAGAGGTGTGGAATGGAAAGATATGTAATTAAAGGTGGCGTGGCCCTGGAAGGAGAAGTAACCATTGCCGGTGCAAAAAATGCGGCTCTTGGTATTCTCGCGGCAGCGGTTCTTACAGATGAGGAATGTATTATTGAGAACGTTCCAAGTGTTGAGGATACTCGCGTCCTTCTTCGTGCTATTGAGGGTCTCGGTGCCAGAGTAAAATATATAGATGAACACACAGTTTCAATTTGCGCCGGAACAATTTCGGGCGGAGAGGATTTGCGTGTTGATGATGCGTACATTCGTAAAATTCGGGCGTCATATTATCTGTTAGGAGCTTTGCTTGGAAAGTACCGCTATGCCGAGGTCGCATTACCGGGTGGTTGCGATATTGGTTTACGTCCGATTGATCAGCATATCAAGGGCTTTGAAGCGCTTGGTGCAACGGTTGATATCGTAAATGGCGGTATGGTTCGCGCGCAGGCAGACCAATTGATTGGACGTCATGTTTACATGGACGTTGTAACAGTAGGTGCTACAATTAATATTATGCTTGCGGCAGTTCTTGCGGAAGGCAAGACAACAATAGAGAATGCTGCAAAAGAGCCACATATTGTTGACGTGGCAAACTTCTTGAACAGTATGGGTGCCAATATCAAGGGTGCCGGAACAGATGTTATTCGTATTCGTGGTGTACAAAAGCTCAAGGGCACAGAATATTCGATTATTCCTGACCAGATTGAGGCGGGTACATTTATGACAATGGCAGCCGCTACAGGCGGAAATGTACTAATTAAGAACGTAATTCCTAAGCATTTGGAGGCAATTTCATCCAAGTTAAATGAAATCGGAGCACATGTGTTGGAATATGACGATTCTGTTCGGGTTATGGCGGACGGTAGACTGAAGGCTACACAGATTAAGACACTTCCTTACCCTGGTTTTCCGACAGATATGCAGCCGCAGATGGCGGTAACGCTTGCATTATCACAGGGAACAAGTATTATTACGGAAAGTATTTTTGAGAATCGTTTTAAGTATGTGAATGAATTATCCCGTATGGGTGCACGCATTAAAGTGGAAGGTAACTCAGCGGTTATAAATGGAATAGAATCTTACACAGGTGCCAATTTAGTTGCACCGGACTTGCGTGCAGGCGCAGCACTCGTGATTGCCGCACTTGCAGCAGAGGGCTTTAGTACAGTAGAAGACATCGAATATATTCTTCGCGGATATGAAGATTTTGATGGAAAGATACGAGCACTCGGCGGTAAGATAGAGCTTGTAGATTCAGACAAAGAGCTACAGAAATTCAAACTTAGGGTCGGTTAACAAAGCGGCCCTTTGTTTCATTATTTACCGCGGCCTTGTGGCGCGGGGGCCTGCCGGCAGTGCAATCAAAAGAATTGCTGATGAAGCAATTCTTTCTAATTATTAGATTAACAGGAGGGGGAAAAGGGTAATGGCAAAGAAACCGTATTACATTACTACAGCGATTGCTTATACATCAGGTAAACCGCATATCGGAAACACATATGAGATTGTCCTTGCAGATAGTATTGCAAGATATAAGAGATTTGTCGGTTATGATGTACGTTTCCAGACAGGAACCGATGAGCATGGTCAGAAGATTGAGATTAAAGCATTCGAAAATCTTTCAACACCAAAGGAATTTGTAGATGATACATCTGCAGAAATCAAAAGAATTTGGGATTTGATGAATACATCCTATGACAAATTCATCCGTACAACCGATGCAGATCATGAGAAGCAGGTTCAGAAGATCTTTAAGCGTCTGTATGATCAGGGTGATATCTATAAGGGAGAATATGAGGGTATGTATTGTACCCCTTGTGAGTCTTTCTTTACACAGTCACAGCTTGTTGATGGCAAATGTCCGGATTGTGGCAGAGAGGTTCAACCTGCTAAGGAGGAGGCATACTTCTTCAAGCTTAGCAAATACGCTGATCGCTTAATTCAGCATATTAATGATCATCCGGAATTTATTCAGCCGGAGTCGCGTAAGAATGAGATGATGAACAACTTCCTTCTTCCGGGCTTACAGGATCTTTGTGTGTCAAGAACCTCCTTCAAGTGGGGTATTCCGGTTGACTTTGATCCGGGGCATGTTGTTTATGTATGGATTGATGCATTATCAAATTACATCACAGGTCTTGGTTATGATGCGGACGGAGAGTCCGGTGATTTGTACAGAAGATACTGGCCGGCAGATTTACATTTGATTGGCAAGGATATTCTTCGTTTCCATACAATTTACTGGCCAATTATGCTTATGGCGCTCGACCAGCCGCTTCCAAAGCAGATATTTGGACATCCATGGTTGATTCAGAATGACGGAAAGATGAGTAAATCCCGTGGAAATGTTATTTATGCGGATGATATGGTAGATTTCTTTGGGGTGGATGCTGTTCGTTATTTCCTGATTCATGAGATGCCATTTGAAAATGATGGTGTTATTTCCTGGGAGCTTGTGATTGAGCGAATCAACTCTGAACTTGCAAATACACTTGGAAACCTTGTGAACCGTACAATCTCTATGTCAAACAAATATTTTGGCGGAGTTGTTACAAATGCAGGCGTGAATGAGCCGGTTGATGATGACTTAAAGAAGGTTGTAATCGATACAAGATTACGGGTGAATGCTTGCATGGACAAGCTTCGTGTTGCCGATGCCGTAACAGAGATTTTTGCGTTGTTCAAGCGCTGCAACAAATATATTGATGAGACTATGCCTTGGGCACTTGCAAAGGATGAGTCGCAGACAGGTCGTCTGAATACCGTTCTTTACAATCTGGTTGAGAGTATTGTAGTTGGTGCTACCTTGCTTGAACCGTTTATGCCGGAGACATCCGAAAAGATTTTAAAACAGTTAAATGCAACGAAGCGTAAGGTTACAGAGCTTTCTACATTTGGTTTGTATCCAAATGGCAATCAGGTAACCGCAGAGCCTGAGATTTTATTCGCACGTATTGATGCACAGGCTATGCTGGCAGAAATCGAAAAGAAATTCCCTGCAAAGGCAGCAGAGCCTGCAGAAGAAAAGCCAAAAGAAGAAGCAAAGCCAAAGGCAAAAACAATCGAAATTCCAACGGTGGAAGCAGTTGTAAAAGAAGAAATTTCGATTGATGAATTCGAGAAGATGCAGTTGCAAATCGGTGAAGTGCTTTCGTGTGAAGCAGTAGCGAAGTCAAAGAAGCTTCTTTGTTCACAGGTTCAGGTACAGGGAAAGACTTTACAGATTGTATCAGGCATAAAGAACTACTATAGTCCGGAAGAAATGGTCGGAAAGAAAGTCGTAGTCATAACAAACTTAAAACCTACAAAGCTTGCAGGAGTGTTATCCGAAGGAATGCTTTTGTGTGCAGAGGATTTTGAAGGAAATCTTGCATTATTAACAGCAGAAAAGAATATGCCGGCAGGTGCGCTTATCAGTTAAGCAATAAATGAGAGATGAGGACAGATAATAACAATCTTCCTCATCTTTTTTAATATACCCAGATCTATACGAATAAACTGCGGCCTTGTGGCGCGTGGCCCTGCCGGCAATTCTTGCTTAATATAAAAACAGAAGGAGTTGATACGATGAAAATATTATTAATTGGAGGCACAGGTACAATCAGCATGGCGATTACGAAGCAGCTTGTCGAAACGGGACATGAGGTATGGCTTCTCAATCGCGGAAATCGTTCGGATGCGCTTTCGGACAAAGTAAAAACAATCGTGGCAGACATCAATGATGAAGAAGCAGTGAAAGAAAAGCTGGGAGCTATGACATTTGATGTAGTGTGTGAATTCATAGGCTTTGTCAAGGCTCAGCTTGAACGGGATTATCGACTTTTTGCAGGTCGAACAAAACAATACATGTATATAAGTTCGGCATCCGCTTATCAAAAACCGGTTGCAAACTATCGAATCAATGAGGGAACTCCGCTTGCAAATCCGTATTGGGAATATTCCCGAAACAAAATAGAATGTGAGGAATATCTGATGAAGCTTTACCGCGAGGAAGGATTTCCTATCACGATTATCCGACCAAGTCACACCTATGATGAGCGTTCGATTCCACTTGGAGTACATGGAAATAAAGGAAGCTGGCAGGTTGTAAAGCGTATGCTTGAAGGAAAACCGGTCATCGTGCACGGTGACGGCACTTCTCTTTGGACCATGACGCACAATTCGGACTTTGCTAAGGGCTTCATTGGGCTTATGAACAATGTGCATGCCATCGGCGAGGCATTTCAAATTACTTCCGATGAGAGTCTGACATGGAATCAGATTTATCAGAGTATTGCAGATGCACTCGGAGTAAAATGGACGCCGTACTATGTTGCATCAAGCTTCCTCGATGCGGCAAGTGATTATGATTTTAACGGAAGTCTTATTGGCGACAAAGCAAACTCTGTCGTGTTTGACAACAGCAAGCTTAAACGTGCTGTCCCTGATTTTGTGGCAACAGTACGGTTTGATCAGGGTGTCAAAATGGCAGTTGATTACGTTTTAGCGCATCCCGAATATCAACAGGAGGATCCTGAATTTGATGTCTGGTGTGATCGTGTGATGGAAGCCTTGGAGCAGGCGAAAGCCGCAATATTTACAAAGTAATGGTATTCGATTATAATGGATTTGTGATATGAGTTTTTCTTGGAGGTTGGGATGAAGTCGAATAAGCAATTTATGATATTATCTGCGATTGGCATTGTAATGGTGGTCGATTTGCATGCAGGTACATCCCTTGAATTGGGAACAGCATATTTTCCGTATAATTCATTTTTCATGCCAATGTTTATGTTTATTTCAGGATATTTTATATCACATAAAAGATGCATAGAAGAACCAGTCGAATATATGTACAGAAAAGTGAAAAGAATTTTGCTTCCCTACTTAGGATGGTCCTTGTATTATGCCACATTTATTAATATATTGAGATTGTTCACACCGGTGAGAGTCGGATTTGAACTTTCTGTTGTGGAATACATAAAAGGCATATTTCTGTGCGGAGAAATTTTTGATATAAACGCACCAGGTTATTTTGCCATTATATTGTTTTATGTGACAATAATTATGATCGCACTTAGGCGAATACTTGGAAAATTCTGGAATGATTATTTGATCACGGTTGTTTTTATTGCGTTAGGCTGTTTTGTTGTGAGATACAGTTTGATGAATTCGCATAATTTCGCAACAGCGACAGTATTTAACATGGCAATGAAGGTTGTTATTTCTTTACAGTTTTTTCAGTTAGGAACCCTATACAAAAACAAATTGGAAAAGTATGTATCGAAAATTAATCTGGTTGTTATCATTATATGTTTTTTCGGAATCATTCGTATTGTTCAGCATAACCTTGGAAATATTCGATGGTCACTTAACCGGTTAGTATTTAATCAGCAGTTGTCCGATGTTCGTTTTCATATGGGTTATTTCATTCCTTTTTTGACATCTTTGATGGGAATCATTTTATGGGTAAAAATTGCAGAATTTCTTGTTCCTGTATTAGGAGATAATAAACTATGTAATTATATATCAGATCATACATTTGGGATTATGATGCATCATATTACATTTATGTCGATTCTGAATTGGATTCTTGTCGGTATTAATCGAATAAAAGCTATACCAGGACTTGATATAGATGCAATAAAATCTTCATCGTGGTATCGGTTTGTATGGGGAAAAACCGCGGACTTCAAATTTTTTTATTTCTTGATAGGAATAATAGGAAGCTGTTTGTTTTGTTATCTTGTTGATGAGATAAAAAAAACCAGGGAGATAAGTACTTTATGAAATGATAAATCTAAGAGACGATGACTCGTGTGAATGCTACATGGGCAAAAGGGGGCTGTAGATGTGTGCATCTGTAGCCTTCTTTCGTATATTGTATTTTTATTCCTCTGTTTTAGTAAGTAGTACGGCAATAGTGTTGTCCTTCTAGGCGCTTCTTTTTTCTGGGCAACGTCCTTGCTAATAAACTCAGCAGTGTTTCTATTCAGTTCAAATAGTGCCTTTAACCATATTTATTGACTTCTCCAAATTTTTACACAGGCAAAATATCGTGTCATATATCGGCTGATTTTATGACACGAAACACGATTCGGCGAGTGGAAGTTGCGGCGCCGATATTGGATGAAGCAAAAAAATGAGCAATACAATGCAAATCGTATTTGGATTTATTCGTTACCTTCCGTCTCATCAGAAGGTTCTGCAGGCACATCATTTGTAGACGATGCAATCATAGCGTTGTCGATGGCTGCGAAATCGGAATCGCTGATGTAGAAGGTTTCCCCGTTCTCGATGATTTCAACTGTGATTGTTACCGGATCGGCATAAGTTAAGTTGACACAGGCACGATCAAGGATCGTGAGCAAACCTGCTGAGAAGGTTGTTTCATATTGCTCGAGTGTGTAGGAATTGTATTTGCCTCTCTGGACCTCTTCATTGAAGCTGTTGATATAGTTTAGAACATCGTCATATGTCTGGTTGAAAAAGTCGATTGGCAAAATTGTGACATCCACGTAGTAGGTTCCGTCTTTTTCGTAAGCATCGGAAACCGAGTAGTTTACCTTTGTGTAAATGCTCTTGGCGAGACGGACATACTCCGGATATAAAAGGTCGTGTGCGTCTGTAAGTGTGACGTTGTAGTAGGCGATGATCTGGTCGGCAAAGTAGTTCATGTTGGCCTCGTAGAGAGCATCGGCATCCTGTTTTGTAGAGCCTGTATCCTTGTAGTCGTTGCCGGAGTTAATATAGTTGATTGAAATAAGGCTTTTGACGTATTTTTTGTAGTGGTCCTTGCTTTTGCCGCCACATGCGCAAAGAGAGAGCAGCAAGAGCGCGCATACGAAAATATATGATAATTTTTGAAGTCTTTTTTTCATCAGTGTATCCTTTCATTTGTCGGAAATTGGCGCTTTGTAACAGCGTTTTTAAGTAAGTGGTCAAGAAAAAGGTAATCAATAATTTACATTCTGTCCTAACTTGATTATTATATAAGATAATTAAAAAATAGACAATAGAGCAAGTGAAAAACATGAAAAAAATAAGTGCATAACAAAGGGTTTTGTGCTATAATACCATCGAGTTATTGTTTTCATGATACTTAAATGATGAAAGGGGATTATAATAAATGGATTTACAGATCAAAACGACATCGTTTGGCGGATATGACAAAAAAGCCGTTGAGGCATATATAGAACAGCAGAATGAGGCGCATGAGAAAGAGGTTGAAGAATTAAAGGCGAATATTGTGAAGCTCAGCGAGACGGTTAAGAATCTCCATACGATGCGAGAGGTTAACATGAATGAGTCTTCAAGCACAATCGACAGTCTTAAAAAGGCAAATGATGAGCTTCAGTTGGAGATTGTCCAGATTCGTGAAAAGCTGGATGTGTATAAGCAGCGTGAGGATGAGTCGGCAAGCAGATATGAGTCTATTTCAAGAACTTTGCTTGAGGCAAGAGAAAATGCGGATGCGATGACTCGTCAGACAGAGGCACAGTGCCGTGAGAAGCAGCAGGCTACAGAGGCATATTGTGATGATTTGACATCCAGAACAACGGCGGAGTGTGATGCAATCCGTGCGGCGGCAGAGGCAGAATGTGAAGAACTGCGCAAGGTTGCACAGGAGGAGACGGATACACTTCGTTCCAATACAGAATATGATTGTAGAACTTTGAATGAGAAGACAACAACAGAGTGTGAAGCACTTTTGACAAATACAACAGCTGAGTGTGAAGAGATGCGCGCAAATGCAATTGCAGAGTGCGAGGAGATGCGCAATCAGGCCAGACTTGATTCCTACAATACACGAATGGCTATTAAACGCGAGTGCGAAAGTGTCAGCGATTTTATGTCACAGCTTATGGTATCTGTAGATAATGTCGTTAAGGCATGCGACGAGACAAAGAAGGTTGCAGATCAGGCATTCCCTGATTTATCAAATTCATAAGATTTACACGACATTGAGTGCACGTCGAGTAGGAGAATGCCTACTCGATTTTGCGTTTAGTATATGAGGAAATACCATGAAAGGTACGCAACACAAAACAAAAATAAAATACACAGATTATGAAGGAGACATCAAGGAGATTGTCACAAGAGATGAAAGTATTTATACGATGATGAACCGATTTGCCAAATTTGCAAATCTATACTCTTGCTTTATTGATGTTAACGGAATCATGATTGGTGAGCCGATTGGACCGGCAACAAATCTTGGAGATTTTTATGATTTGTTTGAAACACCGATATATAAGGAATACTATATTCGGCTTAAGGCAATTATGTTAGAGCGATGCAGACCGTATCTTTTTACAAGAGAGGCGGGAACACCGGGACGATTTGCGGCGGCACCGATAAGCATACAGGACAAGCTGCTTGGTTTTTGGGTTTTGGCTTCGTACACAGAAGAAGAAACCAAACGGTTGAGTGCGATTTACGAGGAACAGTGGGATGTTGCAAGTACAATATCGGAGCTTGTTTACAACCATGAGCTGCTATATGCAGAGCGAGAGAATCTGCGTATTGCGAATAAGAGGCTTGAGGATGCACTTTTGCGTGAACGTGTATTAAAGATTGCTCTGAATGGAATGCTACGTAAAAACCGGGAGCCTGAGAAGAGTGAAATTGATGATTTTATGAGGCAAACAGGTGAGTACCTTAAATTGTCTGCCATTTACTTCTTTGTGCCAAAGGGATTTGATTCAAAGGAATTGACGCTTTATGCAACATGGAAAAAGGAACCGGAGCAAAAGGCGGTCAACGATGAATCGCAGCTGCTCTATGAACTGGAACAGTCGGAGGCTGCAATTTTACACCCGATTCTTCTAAGTGATGAGATGTTTGGAAAGCTGTTTTTTGTATCGGAGGAAAATCGCGTCTGGGAGCAACAGGAGCTGATGTTCTCAAGAACAATCGCCCATATCATTCAAGGCATTGTTGAGGTTATCATCGGTGAAAGTAAGCTTCGTCGTACAAATAATCAACTGATTGAGACATACAATAACTTCAATGTGGGAATATTTATTAGAGATGCACTTTCGGGTAAGGTGCTGTTTTCCAATGCGAAGATGAACGAAATGATCGGACGTGATTTCACGGGTGGAGACAGCCGTATGATTTTGACGGATCTGCATGACAGATTTGATGGTTTGGGCGGTATCCGGAAACCATTCATTACAAAAGAGAAGATTACGAACTGGCGCAGATACATCCAGTGCTTTGATGCAATTATGGATATTACGGAGATGCAAATCGAATGGTTGCACGGCGAGCCGGCTTCGTTGATTATTTTAAGAAAAGCTAATGATTTATAAGAAATTGACGATATATAAGGTAGCGGAAAGGAGTCAACATGGCAAGTTCAGATATTGGAATTGATTTAGGAACAGCCAGTATTTTAGTTTATGTGAAGGGCAAGGGCGTAGTGCTCAAGGAGCCTTCCGTTGTGGCATATGATAGAGATACTGATCAGATTAAGGCGATTGGAGAGGAAGCGAGACTGATGCTTGGCAGAACACCGGGCAATATCGTTGCGATCCGTCCGCTGAGACATGGCGTTATTTCAGATTATAAGATTACCGAGAAAATGCTGAAATATTTCATCCAGAAAGCGGTTGGCAAAAGCTTCTTTGGTAGACGACCAAGAATCAGTGTGTGTGTGCCGTCCGGCGTAACAGAGGTTGAAAAAAAGGCAGTGGAAGATGCAACGTATCAGGCGGGTGCACGTGATGTATTTATTATCGAAGAGCCGGTTGCAGCAGCAATCGGAGCCGGTATTGATATATCAAGACCATGCGGAAATATGATTGTTGATATCGGCGGTGGTACTGCTGATATTGCAGTTATCTCTCTTGACGGCGTCGTTGTTTCAACTTCAATCAAAACAGCCGGGGATGATTTTGATGATGCGATTGTGCGTTTTATGCGTAAGCGTCACAATTTGTTGATTGGCGAGCGCACGGCAGAAGAAATCAAAATCAACATAGGAACTTGCTATAAACGACCTGAGAATATTTCCATGGATGTTCGCGGACGAAATCTTGTAACCGGACTTCCAAAGACGGTATCGATATCTTCAGACGAGACGGAAGAAGCACTTCGTGAAGTAACGGCACAGATTGTAGATGCCGTTCATGCAGTGTTAGAAAAAACTCCGCCGGAGCTTGCGGCAGACATTGCTGACAGAGGAATTGTCCTCACAGGAGGAGGGGCCTTATTGCACGGTCTTGAAGATTTGATTGAGGAAAACACAGGAATTACGACTATGACCGCAGAGGAGCCGCTGACAGCGGTAGCTATTGGAACAGGTAAATATATTGAATTCCTTAGCGAGAAGAATCAACCATAATACGGACAGACATGAAAAAAAGACTGATAAGGTTCGTATGGTTCAAAAAGAAAGGGTGTTAAGATGGTAAGAGCATTGTACACAGCCTGGACCGGACTTCGCAATGAAGAACGTCGTATGGATGTTGTTACAAACAACATGGCGAATGCTGATACAACCGGGTATAAGAAGATTGATGTCACTGCACAATCCTTTGACCGCCAGCTTGCTGTCAAGATTAATGATTTGACAGAAGGTTCGACAGATGTTGTGCGTGGTATCGGCGGCGTTACTTTAGGTGTTAAGATTGGCGAGACATATTACGATATGAGTCAGGGCAATTTTAAGCAGACAAGCGATTTGTACAATTTTGCATTATCCGGTAACGGATTTTTTACCATCAGTACAACAGATAAGAACGGTGCGGAGCACATCAGATACACGCGAGATGGTGATTTCACTGTGACCAAGGACGGTTTTCTTGTAACCAAGGATGGCGATTTTGTACTGGATAATGGAGGGAATCGTATTCAGATTCCGGATGCAAATATCGTGCAAATCAATGTAAATGAATTAGGAGAAATCTATAGCGGCAACAATTACGTAGCAACACTGGGTGTTCGTGATTTTGAAAATTATGATTATTTATCAAGCTATGGTGAGAATATGTATGAGCCGGTAGCCGGCGCGACGATGAAGGAAGCGGATGCAACTGTTATGCAGGGATATCTTGAGATGTCCAATGTAAATATGGTTACAGAGATGGTTGACCTGATAGCAGTAACTCGTGCATATGAGACAAATCAAAAAATGATTCAAACCGTCGATAAGATTTTGGATAAGGCGGCAAACAACATTGGTAACGTCTAAGGAATCGTGACAAAAGCTAGGAGGATGATCATATGATGCGTTCTTTATGGACTGCGGCCTCAGGAATGAGAGCACAGCAGGCAAATGTAGATACAATCGCAAATAATATTGCAAATGTAAACACAATTGGTTATAAGACACAGGATGCGAGCTTCAAATCCTTGTTATATCAGAATCTGCAATCTACTTCCACAAACAATGCAGGCGATCAAAAGCCGGTTGCAGCAGAGGTTGGACTTGGAAGCAGGGTTGCTGCCATTACAAGCAATTTTGAACAGGGAAAGCTCACACCGAGCACAAATCCATTTGCGATGGCAATTGAAGGGAAGGGCTTCTTCCAGATTCGTGTCCCAAGTGGAGAAATTCAATATACAAGAGATGGCAATTTTAATGTATCACCTACCGAAAATGGGAATCTTTTTTGTACAACAGATGGTTATCCGGTACTTGATACAAACGGGAACAGTATTAACTTCCCACTCAACAAAAATTCGTCGGATGTTATTATCAATCAGGACGGAACAATCGGTTTTGCAAATTCGGAGGGACATTTTGAAGCGATTATGAACAATGGTCAGCCGGTGAAGCTTGGACTTGTTCAGTTTAATAATCCAGCCGGTCTTTCAAAAGAGAGCGGAAATAATTTTTCGGTAACTCCGGCGTCCGGTGATCCGATTTTGGAGGGTACATCCGATCAGGTTACACCAAGTAAAATACATCAAAAATACATCGAATCATCAAATGTCGATGTTGCAAATGAGATGGTAAATCTGATTGTTGCACAGCGTGCTTACGAGATGAATTCAAAAGCAATACAGGCGACAGATGAGATGATGCAGCAGGCAAATAACCTTCGATAATTATTCGATTCAAAAGAGTAGGTGTATGATATGGATAATATGATGAGTGGCGTAAATACAAGTGATTACGCATCAATTTACAATCAGACAACAAGTAATCTTGAATCTAATCTCAAGAAAACGCTTGCGACCGACGATGAGATGATGCTCTCTTGCAAAGAGTTTGAGGCATATATGCTTGAGCAGGTTTATAAAAGCATGGAAAAAACAGTCATTCGTGCGGAAGAAGAACAAAATGAATACGAAGAATATTTTGGGGATCTTCGTATTCAGGAGTTTGCCAAGCTTGCTACCGATCAGGGTGGAGTAGGGCTTGCGCAGCAATTGTATGAGGCAATGAAACGAAACAGTGGTATTGAGTGATAAAGCATGACAAGAGAAGGCTACATAGAAAGAGTAATTTATACCAATGAGGAAAATGGCTACGCTGTATTCTCCGTAGAAGGAGAAGACGGCGAAGAAATATTTGTTGGCACATTATATGGTGTTGGCGAAGGGTTATATATAATCGCAGAAGGAGATTATGTAAACCACCCGCAGTATGATATTCAATTCAAATTCACATCCTGTGAAATTCAAATGCCGGAAGATGTAATCGGCATCGAACGATATTTATCATCCGGAATTATCAAAGGCATTGGCGAAGTTCGTGCAAAGCAGATCGTCAAAAAATTCAAGGCCGATACGCTACGTATAATTGAAGAAGAACCGGAACGGTTAGCTGAGATTAAGGGAATCTCTGAACGTCAGGCGCGCGCAATCGGGGTTGCGTACATGGAAAAGCGTGAGTTTCAGGAGGTTGTTATTTTCTTGTCTGAATATGGTATTTCTGTAAATCTTGCAATAAAAATTTACAATGAATACGGAGACAAGGTATACGAAATTGTAAAAGGGAATCCGTACAAGCTGGCGGAAGATATTGCCGGAGTTGGATTTAAAATGGCTGATGCGATAGCCAGACGCATGGGGATTGAGGCGAATTCTGTTTTTCGTCTGCGCTCTGCAATTTTGTATGCGCTTAATGTTGCAGGGCAGGAAGGACATATGTATCTTCCGAAGAATATTCTGATTCAAAGAACGATAGAGCTTACAAGAGAAATACCGGCTGACAGCTATGGGAACCGGTATGGATATGCGGAATACAGCAGCCGGGAAAGCATTACAACCGTGTATGAAGAAACCGTGGTTGCCATCGAAGAGCAGCTTATGAACCTTGCAATTGAAAGTCAGGTTATGGTGAAGGAAATAGATGGGGAGCCGGTTATTTATCTCAGTCAGAACTATTATGTGGAGTTACATACTGCACGTATGCTGATGGATTTACAGCTTCGCTATGAACTGCCGGAGGATGCACTTGACGAGGCACTTCTCAAAGTGCAGGAGGATACGAAAATCCAATTGGATGATTTGCAAAGAAATGCTGTCAAGACGGCAATTACGGCAGGTGTTGCGGTCATTACCGGAGGTCCGGGCACAGGTAAAACAACGATTATTAACGCGATAATCAAGTACTTTACTTCACAAGGAATTGAAATTAAGCTTTGCGCACCGACAGGTCGTGCGGCAAAACGTATGACAGAATCGACCGGTTGGCCGGCGGAGACAATCCATCGTCTGTTAGAATTCAACGGGATTCCGACAGACGAAGGAAGTGATGGCAAACAGGGGCTTCGCTTTGCGAGAAATGCATCAAATCCGCTTGAATGCGATGCGATAATTGTTGATGAAATGTCGATGGTGGACAGCTATATTTTCTATGCACTATTGCAGGCAGTAACGTATGGAACGAGATTGATTCTTGTAGGGGATGAGCATCAGCTTCCGTCTGTCGGCGCAGGAAATATTTTGAAGGATATCATTGCATCCGCATGCTTCCCGGTCACTGTATTGTCGAAAATCTATCGACAGGAGGGCGGCAGCGATATCGTTTATAATGCGCACAAAATGAATCGTGGAGAGCATCTTGAAATTACAAACAAGAGTAAGGATTTCTTTTATATACCGAGAACAAATGCAGCGACAACGATACAGGAGGTTTGCGAGCTTGTTCGGGATAATTTGCCAAAGTATTTGAATATACGGCCAATGGACGTTCAGGTGCTTGCACCAATGCGTAAATATGAGGTTGGCGTTGAAAATATGAATGTACGGTTACAGGCTTTGCTGAACCCGCCGGCAAAAAATAAGGCGGAGCGCAAGGTCGGAGAAGTCATCTTCCGTGAAGGTGATAAGGTAATGCAAATCAAAAATAACTATAAGCAAGAATGGAAAATCTATGCATCCGAAGCAGAAAAAGGGACAAACTATCGATTTGTTCTGGACGAGGGCGTCGGTGTATTCAATGGTGATGTCGGAATCCTCGTAAAGCTTAGCGATTTTGATGAGGAAGCGACAATTCTGTTTGATGATGGTCGGACGGCTGTTTATAATTATACCGATTTGGATGAGTTGGAGCATGCGTTTGCAGTTACCATCCATAAGTCTCAGGGTAGTGAGTATCCGGCTATCGTGCTTCCAATCTTAGGCGGTACGAGAAAGCTGTTGAATCGTAATCTGCTTTATACAGCGGTTACAAGAGCAAAACAGATGGTTGTCATTGTCGGCAATCTCAATCTCATTAACCAGATGATTGATAATACAGAGGAGCAAAAACGATACACCTCGCTGGCACTTCGATTGCAGGAGATGCTTGAACAGTCCTAATTGCTTTCTTGTCAGGGAGGAGACTGTTTGAAAATTAACAACATATTGGAATTTATATATCCGAACCGGTGTCCGCTATGCGACTGCCTGTTGGAGCATGGCATAAAGGTGTGCGACGCATGTCGGATGCAGATTCTGTATGTCAGGGAGCCGTGCTGCTTTCGTTGCGGCAAGGAGGTTTTTGACGAGGAGACGGAATATTGTAAAGATTGCATGGATCGGGAATGGAACTACATAAAAGGGTTTCCGGCCATTAATTATATTGATCCGCTGCCACATAGTCTTGCAAGATTTAAATACAAAAACTGCAGACAGTATGCATCGTTTTATGCGGATGAGATTCTTCGATCAAAAGGCAGGCAGATACTTGCAGTTTCACCGGATGTTTTCGTGCCGGTACCGGTACATCGCAAGCGAAAAAGAAAGCGTGGCTATAACCAGGCGGAGCTTCTTGCAAGAGCGCTTGGAAAAAGGCTTCACATTCCGGTTGACACAGAAATTTTGTGTCGAAATATTAACACGATGCCGCAAAAAGAGCTTGGTCAAAAGCTGCGTACAATTAATTTAAGTAAGGCTTTTCAACCCGGCAAAAAAATAGTAGAATATAATAAAGTGATGTTAGTAGATGACATTTACACGACAGGGGCGACAATAGATACATGTGCGGCGGTGCTTAAACGCTGTGGTTGTAAAGAGATATATTATACAAGTGTCTGTATTGGAAAGCTTTAAAAGTTACAGCATGTCGGACAAGGAGGTATTTGCATGGAGCTTATGAATTGTAGAAATTGCAAGCGGTTATTTAATTATATTACGGGTGAAAAGCTTTGCCCGGATTGCAAGAAACAATTAGAAGAAAAATTCGAGGAAGTAAAGATATATATTGAAGATAATCCGGGCAAAACAATCAACCTTGTTGCCGAAGCGTGTGAGGTGTCCATTCATCAGATTAAAAAATGGGTTCGTGAGGAGCGTCTTTCATTTACGGATGATTCTTTAGTCGGTCTTGAATGTGAGCGTTGCGGACGTATGATTCATTCCGGCCGTTTTTGCAGTAAGTGTGCGGGGAATCTTGTTGACTCGATGAATGCTGCTTACAAGAAGGATGAAGAATATCGCAAGAAGGTCAGCAATGTCGCCAAAATGCGTTTCCTTGAGTAAGGTACGAACAAAATCCAATAGACATTTCATTAAAAACGCATTTTTGTGCGTTTTTTTTGATTTTGAGGTTATGTAATAGAAAATATGTCCGATAAACTAATTGAGAAATCTTTTTTATGGGTAAAACTATGATTTTTCTCGAAGGAATGATGGAAGACAGAGAGGAGGAACAGTTATGAGAATTGGTACTTATAGCATGATTAACCAGATTTATGGCTCAAAGAGCACAAAGAAGTCAACAACTGCAAATAGTACCGGATATGCGAATTTCAAGGATGAAGTTTCGTTCTCAAGCGCAGGGAAGGATATGCAGATTGCAAAGAATGCACTCGCAGGTGTTTCTGATGTACGCGAGTCTAAGATTCGTGACGTGAAGTCCAGAATCGACAATGGAACATATGAAGTAAGCAGCTCTGATTTTGCAAGCAAGCTTTTGGCAAGCTATGCAGAGAAGAAGGCATAAGGATTAAGATTAGGAAGGTACGAATATCGTATGGCAAGCTTAATTGAAAACTTGATTACTGAACTGAATGAAGAATATGCGGTGTACGAAGCGTTACTATCTGTGTCTATGGAGAAAACTTCGGCAATCGTGGCAAATGATTTGGATCGTCTCCGTGCAGTGACCGATAAGGAACAGGCATTTGTTGATACGCTTACCGGTATGGATAATACACGCAGACAGACTATGGCAAATATTGCTTCGGTACTGAACCGCAAAACAGACCTTAAGGTTTCCGAAATCGTAGAGTTTCTGGAAGGACAACCGGAGTTTCATGATGCACTTGCAGAAATCAATGAAAAGCTTGCAAAGATTGGAAGAAGACTCAAAGAGGTCAATGCACATAATCAAAATTTGATTGAAGAATCATTATCTATGATTACCTACAATATCAACCTGTTACAAAACTTAAATCGTGCGCCCGAAACGGCGGAATATACGAGAGATATGTTCCGTGGGGCAGGCAGGTATCAGGGATCAGAGACAATACCTGCAACAGGAAGTTTTGACACAAAGAACTAGAATGCATCAGATGAAAAAAACAACGCCATACATTGTGGCGGTTGTTGTAAGAACTAAGGGAAGGTGAGCACATGAGCGGTACCATGGGAAGACTGTCGATAGGCGTTACCGGTTTACAGACAAATCAGTATGCCTTGAACACGACAGCACACAACTTAACAAATACACAGACAGATGGTTACAGCAGACAACAGGTTATGCTCACAGACAGAACGTATAACACCATCAGTTACCGTGCAAATGGCGCGAATCAGACCGGACTGGGTGTTGTTACAGCGAAGGTTAAGCAGGTGCGCGATACATTTGCCGACCTTGCATATCGATCAGAGAATGGTCGTCTGGATTATTACAAGGCACAGTATGAGGCGGTTTCCGAAATTGAGACATATTTCGGCGAATTGCAGGGCGAAGGTTACAATGAAACCATAAATAAGTTCTGGCTTTCTTTGGAGGAGTTACAAAAGGAGCCAAACAGCATAGTTACGCGTAGCGCAATGGTTGCAACCGCACAGAATTTGCTGGAGCGTACACAGGATATTCGTTCAAGCATAATTAACTATCAGCGTAATCTGAATGAGACAATTAAGGAACAGGTAAAGAGAATAAATGATCTTGCAGTAGCAATCAATGAATTGAACGAGCGAATCATTTCCGCAGAAGGATCGAATATTCAATATGCAAATGATTACCGCGATGCCCGAAATGCCGCGATTGATGAGCTGAGCGGCTTAGTTAAAACAGAAATCACAGATAACACGGACGGTTCCGTGGAAGTTTATATAGAAGGTCAGCTTTTAGTCACAAAAGGAAAGACCTATACATTAGATACAAAAAAGATTACCGACTGCGACGCATTTTTGACAGGTGCATACGACAAAATTGTCGAGGATGCGACAGACTTTGTTGTTCCGATATGGGGCACCGACGGAACACCGTTATTTAACATCGAAAGAATTCCTTCGACAGAGGCAAATACAGACATCGGAACGTTGAAGGGTATTATTATGTCGAGAGGATATTTTGTGAGTAATTACACGGATGTTCCGGTTCGACCAACAAAGCCAATTGCTGAGAATTTTGCGACAGATGCAGAATTTCAGGCGGCAATGGCGCAGTATACAACCGATCTTTCACAATATGTTAAGGATTTGGACTATTTCAATACGTATGTTGAACCGTATACAGCAACGAATCTTATGGCACAGTTTGACGTATTGATTCATGCGATGATGACAGGAATTAATGATGTTTTGTGCCCGAACAAAGAAGTTACTTTGCAAAATGGTACAGTAATACGGATTCTGGATGAAGACAAGGCCGGAATCGGAATGGGCGTGGGCAATGAATACGCAGGTGTTGAACTGTTTTCACGCAAAGATATGCCACGCTATACAGAACAGACGTTAACCTATACAGATACGGATGGTACAGTGAAGACAGGTACCGTTAAGGTATATAATGAGGAGGATCCGGATGATCCGTTTAGCCTGTACACGATTGCAAACATGAAGGTTAATCCGGAATTACAGAAGAATCCTTCACTCCTTCCTTTGTCCGTAGTATCCGGAGAGGAAGCGCAAGGGGTGGCTGATCAATTGCTTTCTCTTTGGGATGTAAAATTTTCTACAGTCAGTCCGAATTCGTTAGTCGCATGTAACTTTAAGGATTACTACGCGGGTATGATTGAAGATTTGGGTGACCGAGGTTACACATTTAAGGCGATGATGGAAACACAGCAGCAGTCCGTGCTCGATATTGAGAATACAAGACAGCAGGTTGTTGGGGTATCGTCCGATGAAGAATTATCAAATATGATTCGTTTTCAGCATGCATATAATGCAGCAAGCCGATATATCAGTACCGTGTCAGAGATGATAGAACATTTAGTTACGACACTTGGCGCATAGTTAGGAGGTGACACAAATGCCATCAACATTTTTGGGATTAAACACAGGTCTTTCGGGACTGAATTATTTTCAGAATGCACTCAATACAACTTCGCATAATATTTCGAATGTAAACACAAAGGGCTATTCAAGACAGGAGATTATGGCGTCTGCGTCAAATCCGTTAAATGTAACAGCCTCTTACGGTATGGTTGGTACAGGTGTCTCTGCTACATCTGTTGAGCGCCAGCGGGATTTCTATTACGATACGAAATACTGGAAATCAAATACTACATACAACAAATATAATATTGCGAAGGAAAATCTTTCGCAGCTCCAGACTTATATGAATGAGATTAGCGGGGAGTCCGGCTATACTGCATGGATTTCGAGACTTTCAAATGCCTTGCAGGAGGTTGCGGATAATCCTTCGGACAATACAAGTCGTATTTCGTATACGTTAACGGCAGATTCATTCACGGATATGGTAAATGAAATGTCAAACAATTTCCAACGTACACAGAAGAGCATTAACGATGAAATAGAGCTTGCTGTCAGCGATATCAACAGTCTTGCAAAGCAGATTTATGAGCTTACGCAGCAGATTATCAGCATTGAAATCAGCGGGGCAAATGCAAATGATCTTCGTGACAAACGAGGAGAATGTATCGACAAATTGTCAAAATACACAGAGATAGAAGTAGAAGAGCATTCCATTATGTTTGGTGCAGGAAAGGATGCGGTGGAGTCTCACGCAGAGGCAATGTCCATTCGTATCGGAAATGTGATTCTTGTAGATGAGATGGAATACCATCAGCTTAAGGTTGTTCCGCGTGACCAGGCACTAAACCAGAACGATGCGGAAGGTCTTGTTGATATTCATTGGGAAAACAGTGACGGAAGCATCGGAGAAAAATTCAATGCGGTTAAGAATTCAGGATCGTTGGCAGGTTTGTTTGATATCAGAGACGGCAATAACGGTGAGAACTTCAAGGGGGATGTCATTGCAAAAACAGATACGCCACCGACGATTACGGTTGCGCTTTCTGAGGCGTTGCATGTCAGCAAGTTGAATATTCCGACACAGGGTACAATTACGCTCTACGGGAAAGACTATTTATATGACGGCTGGGAGGCGGAATACGATTCCGACGGAAATCTCAATAATTTTATTTTCACGAATCTGTTGCAGAAAACGGCTGACGGAAATAAGGTTACCGCGACATTTCCGGACGATTTGGTCGGACATCCGGCATCGATCGGAACCGTAAATGATACGAAGGGTATTCCTTATTATCAGGCACAGTTAAATGAAATGGTACGTAAATTTTCAAAATATATGAATGACCTTACAACCTCCGGTGTTGATGCAAAAGGAGAGGAAGGTCTCGACATGTTTACTGCCGAAGATATTTACGGAAATGATTATGTATTAAAGGGGACAATGGCAGGTGCCGGCGTGCTTCGTTCTTCGGAGTCAAGCTACTACCGAATCACGGCTGTTAACTGGGAACTGAATTCACAGTGGAAGACAGATGCAGATAAAGTTGTTGTTTCCTACAAGGATGATATTGAGCAGGGCGATGTTGAGTCGCGACCTATTATTGACAAAATAATTTACGGACTCACGGATACATCGATGTTTAGTCAGGGAACGGTATCGCAGTTTATGCAGGCGATGACGACGAATATGGCAGTTGATATTTCCAAGATGACGGTATTTTCAAGTAATCATGATGACATTCGATACACGGTTGATAACCAGCGCAAATCGGTTTCGAGTGTTGATCAGAATGAGGAAGCATCAAATCTTGTTAAATTCGAGAATTTATACAATTTGGCATCCAAGATTATTTCGGTCTTGAATGAAGTGTATGACAAGCTCATTAATGAAACCGGCTTATAATTAGAGACAGGCATTATAAGTCAAGAGATAATTTTCGCGAATAGCAAACTTACAGAAACGAGGCGATGATATGAGAATTACGAATCAGATGGTAACAGGCAACTCTCTTCGAAACATGCAAAAAAGTATGTCTGCCGTTAACAAAGCAACAGAGACTATGACAAGTGGAAAGAAAATTTCACAGGCATCGGATGATCCGGTTATCGCCGTTCGTGCGCTGAAGCTTCGCACAACTGTTAACCAGCTGGAGCAGTACAAGAAAAAGAACATTCCCGATGCAGATTCATGGCTCAAAATTACAACAACCTCATTGGATAATATTACAAAACGTCTGACGGATATTCAGAGCTACTGCGTACAGGGTTCGACAGATTCCTTTAACAGTACAAACCGCAGTGCAATTATTGATTCGCTCAAAGCCTTACAGGAAATGCTTTACAGCGAGGGAAATTCAACCTATGCGGGACGTTATATTTTCTCCGGATATAAGACGGAGCGTTCCCTTGCATTTCGTGAGACAGAAGATACATCCATTTATTCTTATGATATAACGCAGCATTTTGATGCGAAGGCACTTGACACAAAGCAGGTTGTTCTGGATGGTGTTGATTATACAAAGGTTGATGATTATATTGCAGATCCGACAACCTATACCCAGCCGAATCCGGAGCAGGTTTATCGTCTCAATCTTGCTTATGAGGGAATTGATAGCACGAACAACAATGGAGATACCGTGCTTGCGCTAAAGGCTGTTGATGCTGACGGAAATCCAATTGATTTATCCGGCTTTACAACAACCGTTATGGAGACGAATCAGGCGGATGATTACTATCGTGTAGGGGCAGACGACATTCACATAATAAAAGAGACCGGCGAAATCATTTTTGGAGAGAATGTATACAACACATTGAAGCAGGCGGATGACATTTCTGTTACATATGCAAAGAAGAAGTTTGATGGCGGAGATTTGCGTCCGGAGCATTATTTTGATTGTACGCTTTATACAAAGCAGCAGGATGGAAGTGTAAAAGATGTTGCATATTCAAGGCCTGAGGCTGGACAGAAAATTTTTTATGAGGTAAACTTTAATCAGAGCTTACAAGTAAATACAGAAGGTAATCAGTTAATATCTGAGGAGATGACAAATGATATTAATGACTTGATTTATACATTGGAGGATTTAAGGGCAGCAGAGGAAACACAGACGAAGCTGAAATCCATGTTGGAGGATTCTCAGTATTCTTCAAGCGATGATGCGGTAAAGCAGATTAATGCTATGCTGACTGATATCAATGTTGAGATTGCGGTTAAGAAAGAAAATCTCCAAAAAACATTTTCGGCAAATATCACAAATTTCCAGAATTATTTGTCAGATGTTTCTGCCATGCAGTCAGATGTTGGCAGCCGGATGACAAAGCTTGAAATGATTGGAACGCGTGTTGATGAGCAATATGCAGCATTTAAGGAATTAAAGTCAAGCAACGAAGATGCAGAGACGGATGAGACTGTAACAGCCTTCAAGGAAGCAAATCTTGTTTATGAATCTGCACTTGCAGCTACAGGAAATGCAATGCGAAAATCATTGTTAGACTACATTTAAACTTGTATGAGGAGGGCGTTATATGAAGGCAGAAACTAAATTTTTTGGGACAATCGATATTGATGATGACAAGGTTTTAAATTTTCCTATGGGTATTATCGGATTTGAGGAATTAAATCATTTTGCACTTATTTTTGATTCTGAGCGTGAAGAGCGTTCAAAAATCAGTTGGTTACAGTCTATGGAAGAACCACTTATGGTTATGCCGGTGATCAATCCCGATGAGATTACAGATGATGGTTATCATCCGATTATTGAGGATGAGCTTATGAAGCAGATTGGGGATCCTGCAGACGAGGATTTGCTTATTCTCGTAACAATGTCGATTCCGTCAGATCTTACAAAAATGACAGCGAATTTAAAGGCACCGATTATCATCAATACAACAAATGGTAAGGCGATGCAGGTTATTGTTGAAAATGAAGACTACAAGGTGAAATATAATGTTTATGATGCAATCGAGCGTCTGAAGAAGGCGGGTGAATAATATGTTGGCATTATCGAGAAAAGAAGGCGAATCCATTGTAATTGGAAACAATATTGAGATAACGATTTTAGAGGTAAAGGGCGACCAGGTTAAGCTTGGAATTGCAGCACCGAAGAGTATTCCGATTTATCGTAAAGAGATTTATACACAGATTCAGGAGGCCAACCGTGAAACCGTTGCAACTCTTGATATCGAAAGTCTCAAAAAATTACTCTAAATTCCTTCGGAATATAATATTGAATACGAAAATATTGGCAAGGTGTAAACTATTTTTACTGTCTTGCCGATATTTTGTATAGATAAGAGGTAGTAGACATTTCGCTAAGGATGGTAAAATGTCTTTCATCTGCGCGAATGGCGCATGAACAGGTAACGCACAAATGTGCACACACATGGAGGTGAACAATATGGCAATGAAGGCAATTGGAGGCATTCAACCTATTGACGTTAGCACGAATATGAAGACTGTGCAGACATCAGGTGAAGGAAGCTCTGTAGCAGGCAGCAATCATATTCAGGTTGAGTCAATTCGTCCGGTGCCGGAGAAAAAAGGCAGTGATCAGTTTAATGAGAATGCCAAAGAACAGGAGCGAGGAAACGTTCAGTCAGAGAAGGAGATTTCTCCGGAGAAGATTCGCTCTGCAGTTGATGATTTGAACAGACAGGTAAGACAGACAAATACGATGAAGCATACGTCGCTCAGCTTTAAGTATCATGATGATACAAATCGTATTTCCATTACAGTAACAGATAAAGATACAGATGAAGTAATCCGTGAAATCCCACCTGAAAAGGCACTTGATATGCTTGCTAAGGCTTGGGAGCTTGCCGGACTTATGGTTGATGAGAAACGATAGGAGGGGATAGTATGAGTAGTGGCATGCGTTTGACAGGTCTTATATCCGGTATGGATACGGAAAGCATGGTTAATGAACTTGTAAAAGCCAGCTCTACAAAACTCGATAAGGCAAAGCAGGATAAGCAACTGTTAGAATGGAAAAAAGAAGCATGGCAGGGCCTTAATACAAAGCTTTATGATTTTTATAAGACCGAAGTGTCAAGTCTTCGTCTTGCGAGCACATTCAAACTCAAATCTGCTACATCAAGTGACGAATCAAAGGTTTCTATCAAGGCGGGTTCACAGGCCGCAAACGGCAGTCATTCTGTCGTAGTAAAACAGCTTGCTTCTTCCGCATATTTGACCGGTTCTAACATAAAACTGTCCGGCAATAGTTATACGACCTATTCACAGGCTTCCGTAACGACCAATTTTGCGGATATGACAGATGATCAGGGAAACAGTCTTGCGCTTACGGGTAAGAGCATAACGATTAAGGCGGGCAATGATACGATTGCTCCACTTACTTTCGAGCTTGGCGGAACCGGCGAGAATGGTGTGGCAAATCTTAGTGAGTTAAATAGCAAATTAGCTGAAACAGAGGGCTATAAGGGACTCAAAGCAAGCTTTTTGGATGGTAAGCTTACCTTTACAAATTCTACATTGAAGAAGAATGCGGATGGTGTTGAGACCGGCGAAGTATTCACAATTGAGAGTGAAGCACTTGGCTTATCCGGTGATGTGGAATTTAAGAAAGATGAAGATGGCAAGGGTAATACATTAGAGGGTAGTGTTGATCTTCGTGTACAGAAGGATTTCACAAGTGCAGATATTACGAAATCAACAAAGCTTTCAGATATTGGTATTGCAGTCGGAACAACATTTACAATCAAAGGAAAAGATTTTGTTGTTGACAAGGACACGAAGATTTCTGATTTCACAGAGGGCTTATCAAAGCTGGGCGTGAATGCTAACTTCGATGTAAATCAGGGACGATTTTATATCAATGCTTCTGCCACGGGCGAGGAGTATAATTTTGATATTACAGCATCCGATGCAACGGCATTAGATATACTCGGTCTTAGTGCATCGGCAGGTGCGACGAAGGTTGATGCAAGAGATGCGATTATTGAATACAACGGTGTTTCGTACACAGGCAGCAGCAATACATTTGAATTGAATGGTCTTACCATTACGGCAAAGGGTGTCACAAATGGTGAGGCGATTCAGGCAACGGTTGCCTCTGATACAGACGGCGTTTACAATTCCATCAAGAGTTTCGTTAAAAAGTATAACGAGATGGTTGACGAGCTTACAAAGCTTTACAATGAAGCAAAACCAAAATATGATCCGCTTACCGATGATGAGCGAAGCAAGCTTTCCGACACACAGATAGAGCAGTGGGAAAAGGAAGCAAAGGTTGGATTGCTTCGTCGGGATGAGACAATCAATAATTTGCTTTCGAGTATGCGTCAGATTTTGAATACAGGAATTGAGGTTGTAGATAAGGATGGCAACACAAAGAAATATACTTTATCTACCCTTGGTATTGTGACAGGTGATTACACAGAGAATGGTAAGCTTCATATTCTTGGCGATGCGGACGATCCTGTATATGCAGGTCAGACGAATACGCTTAAGGAGACATTGGAGAAAAATCCTGAAATTTTCTCACAGATTTTTGCGGGCTCCAAGGAGAACGCGGGCATCGGTCTTCAGCTGTACAATTCATTGAACAAGGCGATGAGCCGTTCGGAGACAAGCCGTTCGCTTACATTTTACAATGATATTACACTCGAGAAGAGCATCAAAGAAAAAGACGAAGATATTGACAAGTGGAAAGAAAAACTCCAAAAAATGGAAGACAAGTATTATAAGCAATTTACAGCTATGGAGAAAGCGATGGCAGAGATGCAGACACAG
>SAMEA3663026__coassemble_245_pt1 | contig 70272 bp, 64 predicted proteins | sample SAMEA3663026__metabat2_low_PE_012 | metagenome-assembled genome bin SAMEA3663026 (sample SAMEA3663026) | pig gut metagenome | biome: pig gut; feature: pig-associated habitat; material: faeces | place: France | collected 2012
CGTTTTATCTCCCTTTATTGTTTTATCCTTGTGATTTATTTTTACTGAAATTCTGTGTAACACGATTATACATCTCTTGTGCTGCATTGTATCCCATTTTTTTCTGACGATGATTTACCGCTGCAGATTCTACAATAACAGCAATATTTCGTCCCGGTCGAATCGGAATTGAATGACTTACAACCTTATTTCCGAGGAACTCCATATACTGATCCTCCAGACCCATACGATCATAATTTGCATCCTTGTTCCACTCTTCCAAATTAATGACAAGATCTATTGTCTGCGTTTCCTTAACACATTCTACACCAAACATTGTCTTTACATCAATAATGCCTATGCCTCGTAATTCGATAAAATGTCTGAGTATATCCGGAGCGGTGCCTACTAATGTTTCCTCACTGACTTTTTTGATTTCAACAACATCATCGGAAACAAGACGATGACCTCTTCTAATAAGTTCCAATGCAGCCTCACTCTTTCCAATGCCGCTATCGCCCATAATGAGAACACCTTCACCGTATACATCAACCAATACCGCATGAATAGAAATTCTCGGCGCAAGCTCAACATGCAGCCAACGGTCAACCTCATGTACAAAATCCGACGTTGTTCCTTGAGAATCCGTCAAAATCGGAATACCATGACGATTACCGGCTTCAATTATAAAATCATATGGTTGCAGGCCTCTGCAAAAAATCATTGCCGGAATTTTGTAGGCAAACAGCTTGTCAAAAATCTGACGATTTTCCTCTTCTGTATGCATATTGGCAATATATGCATATTCTACGTTTCCACAAATCTGAATTCTTGCTGCATCAAAATGTTCAAAGAACCCCGCAAGCTGAACAGCCGGTCTGTTGATATTTGGATCCTGGATTAACACCTTGTCTGTATCAATATCTGGCGTGTGATTTATCAAATTCATTTTTTTAATCAAATCGGTGACGGTTACGCTATATTCGTCCATAGAAACCTCCTACTTCTTTCTTGCCGGGTGCAAACCATTCCGACGTTTTTATTTGCTCAATCTGCCGAGGCACTGTATCAACAGAGGCTTTTGACACCCGAAGCCAATATTATAAAAAGGGGCTGTCATACGGCAGCCCCGAGCATTAACAAATTATATTTCTGCATTTGCCATAGCATCTTCAGCCGTTGACTCCTCATAAGCTTTTAAAATCAACTTCTGAATCATATCACGTGTATCAGAGTTAATTGGATGTGCAATATCACGATACTCTCCATCAGAAGCCTTACGGCTTGGCATCGCGATAAATAATCCCTTTTCTCCTTCAATAACCTTGATATCATGAACTACAAATTCATCATCAATAGTAATCGAAACAACTGCACGCATCTTACCTTCTTTGGCAACCTTACGAACTCTCACGTCTGTAATCTGCATAGTAACCCCCCTTTGCTATCTATCCGCTTACAACGCATATCTGAAATTCTTTTCAACAATAACCTTAATCTGATCCGGATCACCGGTACGAACAGTATTAGCCCGCAACGTATCTCTGCTTTCCACGATACAGTTCTCGATGTAAGAATTATCTCCAATATGAACATCATTCAAGATGATAGAGTTCTTAATAACACAATTGTTACCAATATAAACCTTCTTGAACAAAATTGAGTCTTCTACCGTACCGTTAACGATACAACCACTTGCTACTAAACTGTTGTTAACAATCGCATCGCCATTGTACTTCGCCGGCGGAAGATCCTCAACCTTTGAATAGATGTCCGGATGCTGTCTGAAGAAGTAATCTCGAACGTCGCTTTTTAAGAAATCCATATTTGTCTTAAAGTATGACTCAACTGTACTGATATTTCTCCAGTATGTATCAAGCTTGTAAGCATAAATCTTCTTTACGTTCTTGTAACGAACAAGAATATCATTTACAAAATCGCTTCTGCCTTCTGCTGCACAAGCCTCAAGCAACTCAATTAACTGTCTGCGTCGTACAACATATACACCAATTGATGCTGTATTTGTCTCTGCAACTAGAGGCTTTTCCTCAAAACTGATAACACGATTGTCATCAGCAAGCTTAAGGATACCAAAACGACTAATATCATCATCACCAACAGGAATGTCCTTACATACAACTGTAATATCGGCACCTGTAGCGATATGCTCTTCAAGTACTTTGTTGTAATCCAACTTGTAGATACCATCACCGGATGCAATAACTACATACGGCTCATGCGCTGACTTTAAGAAATTAATATTCTGATACAATGCATCTGCTGTACCTTTATACCAATAACTGTTTGTAGCTGTAATCGTTGGTGTGAATACGTATAAGCCACCTTGCTTTCTTCCAAAATCCCACCATTTTGAAGAATTCAAGTGTTCATTTAAAGAACGTGAATTATACTGTGTAAATACGGCTACTTTCTGAATATGAGAGTTTGTCATATTTGAAAGTGTAAAGTCAATTGCACGATAACTTCCGACAATTGGCATAGCTGCAACTGCACGCTTTGCCGACAACTCACCCATCTTGCTACTATTGCCACCTGCTAAAATTAATCCAATTGCTCTCATATTATTCACCTACCTTTATAATGCTTGAACCGCTCTTTAATACGCCGCCCGGATACTCGTCAATGGTAGTTTCACCAAAGATTGCAACATTCTTCCCAATCTTAACGCCTTGCGGAATAACAGAATTCTCGCCAATGGTAACAAGGCCAAATGAATAAATATGTGGTGCATATTCGTTCGGTGCTTCCTCACCAACGCCAAGCATTGCATTCGCACCAATCACAACATTCTCAGCAATGATTGCCTTATCAATCATTGCGTCATCACCAATAACAGCACCATTCATGATGATGGAATCTTTTACAACAGAACCCTTGCCGATTTTTACACCGGAACCAATAACGGAATGCTTTACAGCTCCGTATATCTCTGTTCCTTCACCGACAATACTCTCTGTAACATTTCCTGCAGGATCAATATACTGAGGAGGTAAAATATCGCTCTTTGTGTAGATTCTCCAGAATTCCTCATAAAGATTAAATTCAGGAATAATATCCACAAGCTCCATATTGGCTTCCCAATAGGAACCGAGCGTTCCTACATCCTTCCAGTATCCCTTATATTCGTAAGCACAAATCTTACTGCCGTTCTCATGGCAATACGGAATAATATGCTTACCAAAGTCACAGGATGGAACATCCTTCATAACCGTCAGTGCTTCTTTCAGAAGCTTCCAGTTGAATATGTAAATACCCATTGATGCTTTATTACTGCGTGGTTTCTCCGGTTTCTCTTCGAATTCTTTGATACAACCGGTCTCATCTGTAATTACTACACCAAATCTGCTTGCCTCTTCCATTGGTACCTGATATGTAGCAATTGTAATGTCAGCCTTGCTTGTCTTATGATAGTCAAGCATCACTTCATAGTCCATCTTATATATATGATCGCCGGAAAGAATCAAAACGTATTCCGGATTGTAATAATCAATATATTCGATATTCTGGTAAATTGCGTTAGCAGTACCTGTATACCACTGACTGTTCTCACTTTTTTCATATGGCGGTAATACCGTTACACCACCGATACTTCTATCAAGGTCCCAAGGCATACCGATTCCGATGTGCTGATTTAAACGGAGAGGTCTGTACTGTGTCAGTACGCCAACCGTATCGACGCCGGAGTTAATACAGTTACTTAATGGAAAATCAATAATCTTATATTTGCCTCCAAATGCAACTGCTGGCTTTGCGAGTTTTGATGTCAAAACTCCCAAACGACTTCCTTGTCCTCCTGCTAAAAGCATTGCTATCATTTCTTTTTTTATCATACTGTCACCCCTTTTAGCATATTGTATTTCAATTATATCATTTTTGCGTTATAATTCAAATATTTTTTATGCATATTTTATAGTTTTTTTTGAACTTTTTAGAATTCTGTGGTAAATTATACTAAAAATTTCCAAAAATCCCCCATAAAAATCTATTTTTGACAAATTTCCTTCGCCGCAGTCTCCATGGACTTCAAAAAAGACATGAAATCCACGTCGAGACAGGCAGCAATTTTGATGTCGTCTTTATCCTGAAGAACCTTTCCGAGACGCACAACCGCCTTCGCCATTTTTGACTTGTCGATTTTCTTTCCTTTGGAGTTAATTAACGGCTCACAGTGGTTGAAAACCTCGATTTCCCAGTTGATTCCCTGAATGACAAGATTAAATAATTCTTCTGTATCCTTTTTCTTTGCAACGCGCAATTCATCAATAACCTGCTTTGTTCCTGCAATAATTTTGGGACTGTAATCTATCAGTTCTTCCAATATCCGCTTCTGTAAATCCTGCATGTTGTTACTCCTGTGCTTTGTCTTTTACAATCTCTGTGAGTGATGATGCAAGTCCTGCGATACTTGCAATATCCGATGGAATGATAAGCTTTGTAGCCTTACCATCTGCCGCCTTTCCGAATGCTTCCAAGCTCTTAAGTGTAAGAACCTCCTTCACCGGTGCAGCGCCATTCAGGAACTGAATACCTTCTGCATTCGCTTTCTGAACCGTAAGAATTGCCTGTGCCTCACCTTCTGCTCTGCGGATAGTAGCTTCCTTAGCAGCTTCCGCACGAAGAATTGCTGACTGCTTTTCTGCCTCTGCAGCGAGAATCAGTGATTCCTTCTGACCTTCTGCACGAAGAATCGCTGACTTCTTCTCACCTTCTGCAATAAGAATCTGTTCTCTTCTTTCTCGTTCGGCCTTCATCTGCTTCTCCATTGCATCCTGAATTGCAACCGGAGGAATAATATTCTTAAGCTCAACACGGTTAACCTTGATACCCCAAGGATCTGTTGCTTCATCCAAAGTAGCACGCATCTTTGTATTGATTGTCTCTCTTGATGTGAGCGTTTCGTCAAGCTCCATGTCACCGATAATATTACGAAGTGTTGTAGCCGTAAGATTCTCGATTGCCATAATCGGACGCTCAACACCATATGCGAAAAGCTTTGGATCCGTAATCTGGAAAAATACAACGGTATCGATTCGCATTGTAACATTATCCTTTGTAATTACCGGCTGTGGTGCAAAATCCACAACCTGTTCCTTTAAAGAAATCCGCTGTGCAACCTTATCAAAGATTGGCATCTTGAGATGAAAACCTACAGACCATGTGTCTCTGTATGTTCCAAGACGCTCAACAACGTACGCATGTGCCTGTGGCACAATTCTAATAGAGCTTACAACAATTACTATCGCAAGAAACAAAATAAAAATACCAATTCCCTGCCCAAATGAAATACCGGATAATAACATGATTTTTTCCCCCTTATTAATCGTTTTTGGTGTTCTTCGCAAGTTCAACTATTAACTTAACACCTGATATTTCTTTGACAACAACCTGATTGCCTGCTTCGATTACAGAATCATCTGCCGATCTCGACCACCATTCCTTGCCGTCTAACTTTACAACGCCCTCTGACTTCCTGTTGTCAATCGTCGTTGTTACAAGTCCTACCGTACCAATCAAACCTTCGGCGTTTGTTTTTTCGATATCCTTCATCATTTTTTTCACTGCAACCGGTCTTGTAAAAATAAGCAAAACCAAAGAGACAGCCGCAAAAACAAGAATCTGGATAACCCAATGTGCCCCCAGCCATGCAGCAAGTGCTGCAATAAGCGCGCCGCCGGCAAACCATATGGTTGTAAGTCCGAGCGAGATAATCTCCAAAACAATCATGATCGCCGCAATTACAAGCCAAATTATCTGTGCCATATCAACACCTCCTAATATTTGCACTTTGTTTGTCAGAATTTTCCATTGACAAACCTTTTATTTCATAAGTATTTTTCTCCCTATGATTCATAGATATTATAACATATGCCTCACATTATTTTCCACCTATATTATTATTACATTCTAAACTTTATCGTAATTATTCGTATGAATATTTGCACAATTTACTGTTAATGCATTTAATCGAGGCCAGAAGGGATTGCACTGCCGGCATGGCCCCGCGACACAAGGTCGCGGTAATATTCTGAAAGAATTGCCTCATCAGCAATTCTTTTGATTGCACTGCCGGCATGGCCCCGCGACACAAGGTCGCGGTAATACAAAAACTACCGATAATTTCTAAAAATTTATCGGTAGTTTTTATCGTTATTTTAATGCATTTGATTTATGAACGGAAACCAAATCGCAAAAATCAAACTATTTATGCAATTTTAGTTCTCTTTGTAGTAGTTAATGAGACAGCCTGCAAGAATAATATCGCGCTCATCATCTGTCAAATCTCCAAGTGTAAGAGAGATTTTCTTCATGTTGTCACCTACAACGTATGCTTTAATGACTGCATCCTTATTCTTAATTGCATTTGCGATTCCCGGAACAAATACATAGTCATCTACCGAGAACGCATAATCCTCTTCCATGACAAACGGAAGCATACCCCAGTTAATAAGATTTGAACGATAACGCTTTGTCGCATATTCCTTCGCAATATTCGCCCATCCGCCAAGTACCTTCTGGCAGGAAGCAGCCTGCTCTCTTGCAGAGCCATCGCCCGGCTTCACAGCAAAAATCGTGCTGCCCACACCTGTATTCTTACCACATACATCCGGGAATACTTCTTTAACCTTGTGCATCGCCTCACGCATGCTTGCATCCGCTTCGCCCATACACTCACCTGCTTCACGCACACGTTCAATTGCCTGAATTGCCTTTGCACGGCCAACATATTCCGGATCTTTACGTGAAAGTGTAAATTCAGCAAGTCCGAGCGGATTTGAACGATATGATGATGTCTCACCTGAAGGAATCAACTCATCCGTTGTTGTAACAGGATCATTAATTACAGAAGCAACCTTCAGCATGAGATTCTCTGTAAGTGCAATCATCTCCGGCCAATCCTTGATATTCGGACCGAACTTAACCTCCTCAGCCGGATTTGCTTTGCCAACACCATTGTAAACACGATTGTCATAAATACTTCTGTCGAAGAAATATTTCTGTCCCTTGTACTGTACATCAAGGTCCGTCGCTGCGGTTAAGTAGCCCTGATTTGCAGCTGTCGCAGCAATAGAACGTGCATCCATAAGTGCAACTGAAGAAATCTGTCCATTCTGAACCTTTGAGCCTTCTCTGTTCGGGAAGTTACGTGTAGAATGACGAATACTAAACGCATTGTTCGCAGGTGTATCTCCGGCACCAAAGCATGGTCCACAGAATGCAGTCTTTACAATTGCTCCTGTTCCGATCAAATCAGCAAGTACACCATTTTTTGCAAGTTCCATATAAATCGGAGTAGATGCAGGATAAACAGAAAGCGTAAACTCATCGCAACCGATATATTTTCCTCTGATTAAATCTGCTGCCTGACAAATGTTTTCGAAACCGCCGCCTGCACAACCGGCAATGATACCCTGCTCAACATAAAGCTTACCGTTACGAACCTTATCCTTCAATGTGAAGTCTACCTTGCCGTCCAATGATACGAGTGCACGTTTTTCAACGTCCTCCAGAATATCCATAAGATTTGCATTCAAATCATCAATTGTATATACGTTACTTGGGTGGAACGGCATAGCAATCATAGGCTTAATCTTAGAAAGATTTACATACACAACACCATCATAGTATGCAACAGCACCCGGTTGCATTTCTTTGTATGCATCCGGTCTGTAATGGGTATCATACCATTCCTTAATCTTCTCGTCTGTCTTCCAGATAGAAGAAAGGCAAGTTGTCTCCGTTGTCATTACATCAATACCTATTCTAAAATCTGCAGAAAGCTTATCAACACCCGGTCCGACAAACTCCATTACCTTATTCTTAACATATCCACAACCAAAGGTTGCACCGATAATTGCAAGTGCAACGTCCTGCGGACCTACACCCTTTGCAACCTCACCGTCTAAATAAATAGCTACAACACCCGGTTTTGCAACATCATATGTTCGCTTGAGAAGCTGCTTTGCAAGCTCGCCGCCGCCTTCGCCGATTGCCATTGTACCAAGTGCACCATAACGTGTATGGCTGTCAGAGCCCAAAATCATAGCACCGCACTCTGCAAGCATTTCTCTTGCGTACTGATGAATAACAGCCTGGTGAGGCGGTACATATACTCCACCGTATTTTTTAGCGCAGGAAAGACCAAACACATGATCATCCTCATTAATGGTTCCACCAACTGCACAAAGAGAATTATGGCAGTTTGTAAGTACGTAAGGAATCGGAAATTCCTTTAATCCGGATGCTCTTGCCGTCTGAATAATACCAACAAAGGTAATATCATGCGATGTCATTTTATCAAACTTAATTTTAAGCTGTTTCATGTCATCTGACGTATTATGTGCCTCTAAAATACCGTAAGCAATTGTATTTTTTGAAGCTTCTTCTTTTGTAGCGTTAATGCCCTTTGAAGCCAAAACCTTGGCTGCATCAGCATCATCAGCAACAAGCTCTGTCCCGTTTAACAGATATGCACCTGTTTCATATAATTGAATCATATGTTTACCTCCAAGTTAAAATATATTAGTAAGCAAGAATAAAGCTTTCCCCTTCTTCTGTGCTTGCACCCTTTGAATTACCGACATTGTATGCCTCTGCATGCTTTAATATTGTTGTACGCTCTGACAAATAACCGACATCATCTGTCTCCTCACCATTGACATAGTAGCTTTCACCGATTTTTTGAACATAAGAAACCTGTGAAAGACTATATCCGTCAAACGCCACAAGACTGTCCTCATCGCCGCCCTCACGATCAAAGGCAAACGGATAACAAATCAGATAACTGTCTCTGCAAAAACTCTTTACATTGACAAATCCGACATATTTTGCCGCATTATCCTTGTACGTATAAATCAAACAGCTGACGTAATCATCCCCGGCATTTTCTGCATTGTACAGGAATATTTCCGGAATACCGTCATCATCAATATCATAAAGCACAAATGCGTTCGGTTTTATTTTGTCGTAGTTATGATTTAGAACATATCGTCCATTGTCGCCACCTGACAAATCGCTCGCCCAAGCTGCTTCATCCAATATCAAATTGCAATATGCAAGCTGCCAGTCTTCAGCCATACGACGTTTCGTTTCATCAAGCTCAATCTCGTCACCATAGCATTCCGCGATAGCCGTCATAAGCGCAACCGCCTGCTCCTTATCTCCCGAATCAACATAATCATTCAACAAATCCATGTAATATGTCTTTCCGTTTTCATAGGCTTCTTTTGAAATTGTTTCAAACAGTTCTTGATATTTCTCATCATGGCTATCAATAACCGGGAGCTTCGCAAGCGACATCACCTTAAAATAGTCCTCTTCATCAAAAGCAGTCTTCGCATCCGCATATATCAGACGATATTCTTCAACACAAGCTATATTATTCTTGATAACATGAATATATTCGCTTGCATCTGTATAGGACATACCTGCAATTGTCTCAGAAAACGGCAGGGCCTGTTCCGCCGTGATTTCTTCATTCAAATATCTCGCATATGTTTCGTTTAATATTTCCATCAATGCCTTTTCTTTTGCATTGTTATCGATACGCAATCTTACGGCACGCAGTTGCTTGCTGATATCAAATGCCGTTGTACTGTCATAGATTTGATTTGCCTCTTCAATCGCCTTAAGATCACGTTTGAACTCATTGTATGTGATATCCGGCATATATTTCGCCATGAGTGTGTCATAAGCATCAATACTGTTAATTGCATCAAAGCTCGCTGCTATCTGCTCATAACTAATCTCATCATCCAAATACTTTTCACAAAGGTGTGCCGCATAATCATCGAGGTAGTCCTGTACCTTCTGTTGCTGACTATGTCTGAGTCCTTCATAGTAATCAGATGCCACCTGCCAGTTACCGGCCTCTATTCCATCAAATACTCGCTTGATTTTGTAGTATGGATTCAATACGAGAAAAGCCGCTCCAACCTCAGCAAAAATCAATATCCAAAATACGATAATTATAGTTCTCCAAGTCTTTTTCATATGAACACCCCCTATTCTTCAGCTTCCGTCGAATCATCGGAAGGTTCTTTTGAGGCATCGGATGCCGTTGCATTCTCTGCATCGGTAGGTGTTGCATCCGAAACATAACCAATCGGTGTCAGTTCTTCCCAGACACTTGCATCGCTATCGCTTGAAATCTCCGGAAAAACAAACGCATCGTCATTACAGTCCTTAACGTAAGCCGGTGATATAATTAGCTTCCACACAAGAAATACAAAAAGCGCTGTCGTAACAATAAACATAAATACAGTAAACATACCAAAACCACGAAGTCCGTTTGAAGCACGGTTCGGATCATTACGCTTTGCAGCCTCTGCCTCGATTTGTGCTTCAAGTTCTGCCTTCTTTGCTGCCTCCTTGGCAAGTTTCTTTGCTTTCTTGCGTTCCTTGCGTGTCATATATTCCTCTTCAAGTTCCTGTTCGTAAGGTTCCTCAAACTCATCAATGGCAGGCATTTCCTCTTTTGATGCTTCCGCATCTTCCCCATCTTCCACATCTTCAGATGTTTCTTCAACCATTTCTTCCCCTGCTGCTTCTGACCGGTTTTCTTCCGTATCTGTTATTTTCGTCGAAGCTTCTTCTGCAAAAGACTCCTTTGCAGACTCTGTTTCTGCTTCCGGTACAGACTCTGTTGCTGCTTCTGTTACTTTGACATCGGCAGATTTTATTTTTGATTCAGATTCCGTTTTTGATTCAGATTCCGTTTTGTCTTCTGTGTTTTTTTTCATTTTTTGATTTATTTCATCCATAATCGCCTGTGTTGTCTCATCCAAAACACTGTCGATTTGATCTTTTGTTGTTTTATTTTTATCAGACATCGAAACACTCCTAATTCTTTTGTCATTTCTTCATAAACATTTCTGATTATAACAATTTCGATTCAATTATTCAATAAATAATATTATTTGTCATTAATTGTTAACAAACTCTTTACTTTGCGCCATTTAATGATATAATTAGTTGGGTTTTTAGTATTTTATTTTGTTTGCATTATATAAAGAAGGAGTTAAAGCAATGAAAAAGAACATCGAAATCAGATGGCATGGTCGTGGCGGCCAGGGAGCAAAGACCGCTGCCCTCCTGCTTGCAGACGTCGCCTTTAACACAGGTATGCACGTACAAGGTTTCCCGGAGTACGGCCCAGAGCGTATGGGAGCACCGATTACTGCTTACAATCGTATCGGTAATTCCCCAATTCGAGTTCATTCAAACATATATAATCCTGATTATGTAGTTGTTGTGGATGAAACATTATTGCATTCTGTTGACGTGACAAAGGGTCTCTCGCCGGAAGGTGCAATCATTATTAACACAGCAGCTCCAAAGGAACAAATCATTCCGTTATTAAATGGTTACACAGGCAAAGTATTTACCATTGATGCACGTCATGTATCAATGTCCACATTAGGAAAATATTTCCCGAATTCTCCAATGCTTGCATCAATCGTTAAGGTTGCGAACATTATGGACGAGGAAGTATTCCTATCTCAGATGGAAGCTTCTTACAAGCACAAGTTTGCGAAGAAGCCGGAGGTAATCGAAGGTAATATGAACGCCCTTAAGATGGCATTTCAGGAGGTGAAATAATGGCAAACGCAACAGATATTATGAAAATCCATGAGCAAAGTCCTTATTACGATATCACTCCCGGAAACCAGATATATGGTGGCGGCGGTTCACGCAAGTTCATTACCGGAGAATGGCGTACCCAGACACCGGTTGTCGATTGGGACAAATGTACACATTGTCTTCTCTGCTCCCCTGTATGTCCGGACAGCTCAATTCCGGTAAAAGATGGTAAGCGAGAGAATTTTGATTACGATCACTGCAAAGGCTGCGGAATTTGCGAACGCGTTTGTAGTTTTGGTGCTATTTCAATGAAGGAGGGAATCTAATATGTCTATTCGTGAAAGAATGTCCGGTAACGAAGCCGTTGCTCATGCAATCAAACAGATTAATCCGGATGTAATGGCTGCATTCCCTATTACACCATCGACCGAGATTCCTCAGATGGTATCAACCTTTATTGCAAACGGTGAATGTACAACCGAGTTTATTCCTGTTGAATCAGAGCACAGCTCTATGAGTGCTACTATGGGTGCTTGTGCTGCAGGTGCAAGAGCAATCACTGCTACTTCCTCTTGCGGACTTGCTTATATGTGGGAGGTTCTTTATGTAGCAGCCTCCGACAGACTTCCAATTGTTATGGCCGTTGTAAACCGTGCCTTAACAGGACCTATCAATATCAACTGTGATCATTCGGACAGTATGGGTGCAAGAGATGCGGGTTGGATTCAGATTTATGCTGAGAACAACCAAGAAGCATACGATAATTATATTCAGTCGTTCCGCATTGCGGAGCATCCGGATGTACGCTTGCCATTTATGGCTTGTCAGGATGGATTCATTACAAGTCACGCAATCGAAAATATCGAATTGATAGAGACCGATAAGGTAAAAGCTTTTGTTGGCGATTACGAACCGGAAAATTACTTATTAAACAAAGACATGCCTATGGCAATCGGACCATATGCGAACTCGCCATTTTACATGGAAACAAAATGGAATCAGCGTATGGCAATGAAGAACGCTAAGAAGGTAATTCTCGAGGTTGCCAAGGAGTTCGAAAAAATTTCCGGTCGTTCCTACGGTTTCTTTGAAGAATACCGCATGGACGACGCCGAATACGTAATTGTAATTATGGGTTCTGCAGCCGGTACAACAAAGGATGCAGTTGATGCATTACGCAATCAGGGTATCAAGGCAGGTCTTGTTAAAATTCGAGTATTTCGTCCATTCCCGGGCGAAGAGCTTGCCGAGGCACTTAAAAATTCAAAAGCAATCGCAATTATGGACCGCGCCGAAAGCTTTTCCGCTTATGGCGGACCTGTTGGTTCCGAATTAAAATCAGCACTCTTTGATGCAGGTGTAACAGCTAAGACCGTAAACTACTTCTACGGACTCGGCGGTCGTGATTATACAGTTGAAACAGCAACCGATGTATATCAGGATTTGATTGATATCACAAATGGTGCTACACCGGTTCAATTTAAGTATATTGGTATTCGTAAGTAAAGGAGGAAAACGAGATGGCATTTAATTTCAAAGAAGTAATGAACAAACCGGAACGTTTTGCTCCGGGACACAGAATGTGTGCAGGTTGCGGTGCTGCTATTACTGTACGTACCGTTCTCCGTGCATTAAAGCCGGAAGACAAGGCAGTTATCGGAAATGCAACCGGATGTCTTGAGGTTTCGTCTTTCATGTATCCTTATACAGCCTGGGAAGACAGCTACATGCACAATGCGTTCGAAAACGCCGGTGCTACACTTTCCGGCATTGAGACAGCCTACTATGCATTAAAGAAAAAGGGCAAAGTGACAGATAATTACAAGTTCATCACCTTTGGCGGTGACGGTGGTACATACGATATCGGTTTCCAATCGCTTTCCGGTGCTATGGAACGTAATCATGATTTAGTTTATGTATGCTACGACAACGGTGCTTACATGAATACAGGTACACAGCGTTCTTCCGCAACTCCGATGTATGCGGATACAACAACGACACCTGTAGGTACTGAGTCAAACGGAAAAATGCAAAACCGTAAGGATCTCGCTTCTATCATTGCAAACCATGACATTCCTTATGTTGCACAGTCTACCTTACTTGGTACAATGAAGGATTTGTACGAAAAGGCAGAAAAAGCTATCTACACACCGGGTGCTGCATTCCTTAACGTTATGAGCCCATGTCCGCGAGGCTGGAGATATGATACACCGGATATCATGAAGATTTGCAAGCTCGCTGTTGATACATGCTACTGGCCATTGTTTGAGGTTGTTGAAGGTAAATGGATTCTGAATTATGAGCCAAAGAAGAAGCTTCCAATCGAGGACTTCTTAAGACAACAAGGTCGTTTTAAGCATCTCTTTAAGCCTGAGAACGAACATTTACTCGTTCAGTATCAGGAAGAGGTTGACAGACGTTGGGAAGATTTACTTTTCAAGTGTTCAAGATAATAAACGCAAGACAGAGGGACGTAGTTGTTGTCACGCTTGTGCGTGACAACAACTGCGTCCCTCTGTCTTGCCATCATTTCGTCCGAAGCTTATGTTTTCTCAAGTAAAAAAACAAAATAAGTTTCTCCGGAATTCGCTTCAATACAATCTGGATTTCTTCGTGCTTTGCAATGGGCTTTACCAATACGCTTCTTACATGTGCATTGTTTGCTCCCCAAATATCTGTAAAAAGCTGATCACCGACAAACATCGTGTTTGTCTCATCGGTACCGAGTAAATCCATTGCCTTTTGATATCCCTTTGCAAGCGGCTTCCCTGCCTTGTAAATATATTTTGCGCCGAGTCCTTCATTAAACATCTTTACACGTTCTTCATCGTTATTCGAAATGAAGCAAACCTGAAAGCCCATTTCCTTCAACGATTGAATGAGCGTTGATGCGCGGTTGTCACAAGGTGCATCGTGCTCAACTAATGTATTGTCAACATCAAACAACACGGCTCTATATCCCATACGATAATACTTTTTGAAATCAATGGAATACGTGGAATCATAATATTCTCTTGGATAAAATTTGCGAAACATAGTTTACTCCTTGCTGAATTGTTTACTATAGTCCTATTTATTTCTCTTGCAAAACCAGTTTACATAATTCAACTGTGAAAGAACCCATAAATATAGTGTGCAGTACTCTTTGGTACACCCGGAACCTGCTCAAGCTCCTCGATCGTTGCTTCCCTGATACTATCAATATTTTTAAAATGCGTCAATAACGCCTTTCGTCTCGCAGCGCCTACACCCGGGATTTCATCCAATATCGAATGCACCTGATGCTTGCTTCGAAGCTGTCTGTGATATTCAATTGCGAACCGATGCGCTTCATCCTGCAAGGCAGTAATCATATTCATTGCCTCGCTCCCCTTCGGAAATTCAACCTCCCGGTTGTTGTAATAAAGACCTCTTGTTCGATGATTGTCATCCTTTACCATGCCGCAAATCGGTATATCAAGTCCAAGACTGTCAATTACCATCTTTGCAACATTCACCTGTCCTTTACCACCGTCCATCATGATAACATCCGGCATAATATCCATCTTTTCATCCGTGAATCTTCTGCTTAACACTTCCTTCATGGATGCATAATCATCCGGACCGACAACTGTGCGCAGCCGAAATTTTCGGTAAGCATTTTTCTTAGGTTTTCCCTTATCAAAGACTACCATAGACGCAACCGACAGCGTACCGGATATGTTGGAAATATCAAACGCCTCCATACGGTCTGCCTTTTCGATTCCAAGTATCTTTGCAATCTCCTTCACAGCACCGGTCGTACGTTTCTCCTGTCGCTTCATCCGCTCCATATCCTGTGCCAACACGAGTGTTGCATTCTCCTTTGCCAGTGCCAACAGCTTGTGCTTATCCCCCTTCTGCGGAACAAGAATTCTTACCTGGCTCCCACGGCGTTTTGTCAGATATTCTTCAAGCACATTTGTATCCTGTACGGACTGTTCCACATATATTTCTTTTGGTAAATATGGTGTACCCGAATAAAACTGTTTCAAAAATGATGTTAAAATCTCACTTGCATCATCGCCATTATCCGCAGTCATATGATGATGTTCACGGCCTAACAGTTTCCCGTCTCTAACAAAGAAAATCGTGACAACGACATCCGTTTCATTTGCGGCATATGCTATCATATCACGATCGTCATTGGCAGAAGTCGTCATCTGCTGTTTACTCGTAATATGATGGATACTATCAATCAAATCACGGGTTTCAGCAGCTTTTTCAAACTCCATTTCTTCTGCATACTGCTTCATCTCTTCCGTAAGTCTTTGAATGGTATCTTTGTAATTGCCGTTCAAAAATCGAATAGCTTCATCAATACGTTTGCAATATTCTTCCTTCGAAATAAGATTATTACATGGTGCCGAGCACTGCCCAATCTGGTAATAAAGACACGGGCGATCCTTGCCAATCTCCTTCGGCAAATGCTTATTACACGTCCGAAGCATGAAAAGCTTATTCAAAAGCTCCAACGTGTCTTTCACCGCCTTTGCATTCGTAAATGGTCCAAAATATTTTGACTTATCCCGTTTCATTGTATGACTGTATAGCAGTCTTGGATAATCCTCCTCCACAGTGACGCGAATGTATGGATACCCCTTATCATCGCGCATCATAGTGTTGTATTTTGGACGATACTCCTTTATGAGATTACACTCCAGAACAAGCGCCTCCATCTCGGAAGAAGTCAGAATATATTCAAAATATGAAATTTGTGAAACCATCTTTGCTATTTTTTGAGAATTATTATGTCCATGACCGGATTGAAAATACTGTCGTACGCGACTATGCAAATCAATTGCCTTACCGACGTACAATATAGCATCCGCCTTATCATGCATAATATAAACGCCCGGATGTCTCGGAAGCTTCTTTAATTCTTCTTCAATATCAAAGTCTGCATGTGTACTCAAAATCAATCTCCTAAAAATGGAAAAGAGGTATCTTGCGATACCTCCATCCAAGCCTTAATATACGAATTACAATAAGTCTGCTCTGAGCTTCTTTACAACCTGAAGTGTCTTAGTTCTAAGTTCCTCAGCCTCATAAAGTGGAAGCATTACATTCTTATCAAGCTTTGCATCCACGACTGTATCTAACCAATCATTGATGTAAGACTGTACATATGTAACATTCTCTTCTGACTTATCCTTAAGTGCAACAACAATGTTATTAATATTCTCAATTACCGTTGGAGCAAGTGATGTATTTGATGATGCAGTCTGTGCTCCCTCATCAGAAAGTTCGATAACCTTACCGGTCTTTGTGATAATAACCTTCTTGTTTGGTGTACTCTCAGCCTTAGCAGAACCACCCTTGCGATCCAAAAGCTTCTCAACTACTTTAATCAGACAGACAACACTATATGTGCTTTCTTCCGGTGTCTGCTTCTCGGCGCCCTTATCCTCAAACTGATACCAAAGCCATTCTGACTTCAACAACATCTCTTCAATCTTTGTATCGGAAAGAAGCTTCTTCAAATCACCATCAATTGCAGGAGCTGACGACTTACCAAATAATTTGTTACCACCGGATGGCTGTGCTTCAACCTTCTTATACTTAGCCGGTACCTGAATACCTGCATATGTCTTTATGAGATAATGTTCAGCCTTCTTTGGATCATAATGATTGTTAATAATATTGATACGTCCACTGTTAAGACCGGCCGAAATCATATCTTCTGCAGCCATGAATACGATTGCCTTCTGTCTGTCATCGATCATCTGCTTTATCTCGTAGTTTGTCTTTGACTTCTCAAGTATTGAATTCTTACGAACCTTGAACGCCTTAATCTTCTCCTTAACGCTGAAGAACAGCTTGAGAAGTGTTGGGTTCGCATTTACATAATTGCCAATCCATGTAAGCTCCACATACTGATGCTCAATCTTGTTCGAAATCTCATATACATTGTAGCCGTCAAAGATGACATTCAATGTTGTATAAAGAAGATCAAGAATCTCATATTTTTCTTCCCATGAACGACTGCTCATATCCTGATTAACAAGCTCTTTGATTCCACATTCATAGAATACAAGGTTGTACTCATAAAGACCTTCGAATACATTTGCCCTATCCTTAAGTGCAGCGCCTGTACCAAGTGTCTGAATGTTACGCTTCATATCCGGTTCGTTCTCTATATACTGGTATACCTTCTTGACGAAAGAAGATACTTCTGCAATAAGAGTATCAATTCTCTTATTGTAAATCTCCTGCTTCGAAATCGCATTAATAACGCTACGGCTAAGAACGCTTGTATTCTGAGCGGATGTAGTATTACGAATTAATTCCTTAAAGCTCTCATACACTGACATGTTGTCAATCGGAATGTACTCAGCATTCAATCCATAGAATTCAAATGCCTTGTCAAAATCTTTATTTGTGATGTAAGCATTGAATAATCCAATACTAAACTGAATTTTGTAGTCATTACCAACATGAGGATCTTCAACAACATAGTCGAATAACACTTCAAGGTTGTTCATATATGCATCAGAGTTCGCTGTGTTAACCGGAAGGCCCATCTCCATAAGAACATTAATCAAATCAAGGTAACCCATGATTGCCTTGTCGAAATTCTTTGGTCTGTCGTCATCCTCTAATATCTGGTAGCTTACATTGATAAGCAACGGAGCAATACGCTCACCGATCAAACGCATAGCATCTGAGAACTTCTCTCTCTGATAGAGGTATAACAACCATATACTGTAACGATAAATACCGGATGTGCTGACAGGTGCATCGATATCGGTCGGTTCTATATCACCATATACAAAATGGAACAATGGCTCAAGCCACTCCTCGATTTCATATCGACCGGTTGCCTTAATATTTGTATCAACGAATTCTCCTAATTCGTAGAGTTTTGTGCACTGTGCCTTGACATCGTCATCAACCATCATACCTTCCAAATCGAAGTTACTGTCTTTAAGATAATCGATTACAAGTGTGTAAAATCCATCTTCAACCTGCTCATTCAGGAAACGAATAAGCAGCCCCTTGTTATTCGATGCAGCAATTGATAATACATTATTATCAGAACCTGCTGTGATATTAGCTGGTAATGCCATATCTTATACCCCCTTTATAGTCGCATCGCCCATTTCGAAACCTTGGCATGCATTCTTTTTATAAATTTTGTCGTTTGACTATAGAAAATCAAAAACTCCACTAACTGTATTTTATAACACTTTCAAAAGGTATGCAACAGATTTTTTGGTATTTTCTTATAATTGGCATTGTGCATAATGCACAAAACGTTTCTACTAATATTTCATCTGTTTTTTATCATTATTGCACAACAAAGCCTGCCATTCTCAAGATTTCACGTGCATTTGTCGTTGTGCAACGCCCATTTTTTATTTTGTAATCAAAGCATAGCTTTGAGCCTTCTTCTGTCTCTTCATAATACTCTTCAAAGTGATAATTCTTTGCAGGATTTCCGTCCATATCACAAATCTCACACAGTTCAAAGTCGTGCGTTGAAACTATTGTCATACAGCAATCGCCCGCAAGTCGTCGGATGGCCTCCGTTGCGCCGACAATCCGGTCAGCCGAATTCGTCCCCTTAAATATTTCATCAATCAAGCAAAGCATCGGAAGCCTGTTTTCTCTATAATCCGCCATCGCTTTAATACGCATAATCTCTGCATAAAATGTAGAAATACCATGTGCGACATCATCCGTCACACGCATGGATGTAAAAAGCTTCATATAACCGGCACTAAGCGACTTGCCACAAATCGGCGCACCCATATATGCAAGTGCAAGATTGATTGCCAATGTTCTTAAAAAGGTTGTTTTTCCGGACATATTTGAGCCAGTAACAATCGTGATACCAGCGCTTAAATTTGCACTATTTGCCTGCACCTTATCCTGTGCAATCAACGGATGAAACAGCTCCTCACAGTTCAAGTAGCATTTTCCTGTCTTTTCATTTGTAATTGTCGCATTGCTTGTTTTTCGAACAACACTAATAACCGCAAGGCTAAGCAGCTCTTCGAAGCTTCCAAGAACCGAAAAACACTCTCCAATCTGACTGCCATACTTCCGTTTCCAACGGGCCGCCACTGCTGCAAGCTGATAATCCCAGGCTAAGGTTCCCGAACCGATTTGATGAATGAGTGGATTAAAAGAAATATTATATGCCTGACAAATACCACGGAGGGCATGAAATGCCGGCAAGGCTCCGTTTTTATCGGAAATCAGACTCTGCATCTCCTTCAATCGTGCCGCCTCAAAAGTGGCGTCATTAATAATCTCCATCATTTCCAGATAATCATCCAAATACGAACTGATTACGCAAAGTGGTAATATTACGGAATCGGTTGTCGTCTTTGTAAGCCACGTTGTTACAAGACAAACCAAAAAAACAGCAAGCGGAAGACCATAGCCGAACGGGCCAACGATCCAAAGGAGAAGGGATGAAAAAAACGCAAAAGGAATTGCAATCCCGACAAACCTTGCCCATCCCGGCAAAACTCCCATCCTTTCGTCCTTGCAATAAGCTTGAAATGCGTCTTCGTCAAATCCTCTTTTATGTGCAGAAATTTTATCACCTGCAGTCTCGTAATTGATTCCAAAAGAATCCATCTTCTTCGACAATTCAATAATCGCTTCGTTCCTTGCATTTCGTTCCTCCTCCGAAAGCTTCGGCAATCCGAACGAATCTGCAAGCTTCTTCTTTCCATTTGCCGTATGGCAAACCGAAAGAAGCTGATACAACGAATTGCTTCCTAACAAATCGATATCGTGTGAGACAGTATCATCTGCTTTTAAAAACTCACTTCCTGTTTCAGGAAAATTGCGCCAATTTTCGTCAAATCTTGCAACAAATCTTGCAACAACCTGCGCTTTGCAATGGCATGTTTTCATGGCCTGTTCAACCTTTATATGCTTTGAAACGAAGTACAGAAACAAAACAAAGGCCAAAACGCCTGCTGCAGTAAGGATGCTTTTTCCATCCTTTAACCCGACAATCACCAAAAAGACCCCAAGCAAAAAGGCAATCGCACGCCAGGTTGCAATCAATGAATATTGTCGTTTAAACTGCTTGTCCTCCTCCTGCAATTCTTTGTATAAATTCTCATAATAGTTCTTTTTTTCTTCCAAAACAAACTCCTATTTCTTTGTATTTTTTTTGTTGCTGATCAGTCCCTCCATACGAAGGTAATCCATAGCCGAGGTGTCCTTTTTTTTCTCGTCCTCTTCCTTGTCGCCATCTGTAAATATATACATACAAATGCCGATAATAACCATCACAACCGCAAGTGAAAAAACAACAATCGAAACAACCTTCCACTTTAATAGAAACAACAATGTGCCGCACAAACACATAATGAGTGCACATTGCAGGAAATTCTTCTCATTCTCAGTCATTGGTCTTTTCATATATAGCTTCCTCCTCATAATTATGAACTGTTTAAAATAATATTATTTCATGGATAAATATGTTTGTCTAGTCTTTTCACTTTTTCCTGTTATATTTCATACTTTTTTCATTCTTTTTGACTTTAATCATATTAATACTTGTTGACAAACAATATTATACAACGTATAGTATTGTTTGTTTAATAGCATAGCAATCGATTTGCAATATAAAACAGGAGGAAATCTATGGCTTTTCAAATCAGTTCCGCATTACTTGATGCGTGCGTACTATCTGTTCTAAGCCGGTCTGATGTTTACGGATATGAATTAACCCAGAAGATTATGAACGTTGTATCGGTTTCTGAATCAACGCTTTATCCGGTTTTACGCCGTCTTCAGAAGGATGCTCTCGTTACAACATATGATATGCCGTTTAACGGTCGTAACAGGCGCTACTACTCAATTACCGCAGAGGGACGCGACAAGCTCTATGAATATCGCAAGGACTGGGAACAGTACAAGCAAAACATTGATAACATATTAGGAGGTTATTTATATGACTAAAAAAGAGTATTTAGAAGCATTAAATACAGAACTCGAACGATTAAATATCGAAGATCGTGCAGATGCAATCAATTATTATAGCGAATATTTTGACGAAGCCGGCGAAGAAAATATAAAACAGGTAATAAGCGAGCTTGGCTCTCCGGAAGAACTCGCCCAAAAATTTTTACCAGAGAGTCGGGAAGGTATTTCCGGCGAACAAGCACCTCGTAAGCGAAGCATTCTCTTCTACAGTGCCATCGGATTATCCGTAATAGCTTTTCTTATCATTTTGACAATTGCTGTCAATTACATAACCGGTTCCGTAAAGCATGTTAAGACAGATGTAAAAGTAAACAGTGAGAATGCATCAGCCGAAAAACAAAAGCTTTATAAATATGCTAACGAGGACCTTCCTGAATTCAAAAATATTTCTGTGAATGTTTCGAATGCAAATGTCGAAATCGAGCCCTCAACGGATGGTAAATATGGTATCGAATTGGCACTTGTCATTTATGAGGATGAATTTGTCACACACGATGTACAAGATGTCAGCACGTTACTCGTGCAAATCGAAGAACCACACAACAGCCGCAGTGTATCAGAGGATTTTTCAAAGGTCACACAATATGTCAAAATCACAATTCCGGAAGATGCCTATGAAAATTTCGTTCTTCTTTCATCGAATGGAGAAATTACGATAGACCTTGCAAACGGAAGTCTGAAAAAGCTTGCTGTTACAACATCAAATGACGAGATTGAATTAAAAAATGTAACATGTCCCGATATTTCTCTTACAACAAGCAACGGTGCCATTGTTCTTGAACATGTCGAAGGGGATGTCATACATGCGTTAACAAGCAACGACACAATACAGCTGCTTCATTCATCGCTTGAAACAAGTGCAGAGCTTATAACATCAAACGACGATGTTGAGATTGTTTTAAACGGAGCAGTATCAGATTTCACAATTGACGCAGGCACGTCAAATGGTAACATTTATATTGATGACACAAAATATGACACAAGTGCAATCATGAAAGGTGGTTCTAAAAGTTTAATTATCAGTACATCCAACAGCGATATTCACATTTCCTTTCAATAGAATTTTGTTGCTTTAACGCGTTAAATAGTATATGATAATCCATGATAATACCGCTATTTATCCTACAATAAGGAGATTCTAAATATGAGATTTAACAAAGCAAACGGTTTGTCCGGTGAGCTTACGGTTCCCGGTGACAAATCCATTTCCCATCGAAGCATAATGCTTGGTTCTATCGCAAAGGGTACAACTGCTATCCGCGGTTTTTTACAGGGTGCCGACTGCCTTTCGTCGATCGCATGCTTTCGAAAGATGGGTGTCGAAATCCAAAATGACGGCGACCTTGTCACAGTCAAAGGTCTTGGTCTTCGTGGGTTAAAGGCACCAACCGACACATTAGATGTCGGCAACAGCGGAACTACAACAAGACTGATGTCCGGTATTCTTGCGGCACAGAATTTTTCATGTCGCGTAAATGGTGATGCATCGATTCAGAAGCGCCCTATGAAGCGTATTATGCTTCCGCTTTCCATGATGGGTGCCAACATTACAAGTGAGCTCGGTAACGACTGTGCGCCACTTCGTATAACCGGTTCCAATTTACACGGTATCGCTTACGATTCTCCGGTTGCTTCTGCCCAGGTAAAATCAGCAATTTTGTTTGCAGGTCTTTATGCAGATGGTGTTACCTCTGTTACAGAGCCTGCCGTAAGCCGTAACCACACAGAGCTTATGTTTGAATCCTTTGGCGTTGATATCAAAACCGAAGGTCGTACAGCAACCGTTCACCCTGCATCAGAGCTTTATGCACAGGAAATCGAAGTACCCGGTGATATTTCTTCCGCAGCATATTTTATTGCAGCCGGACTGATTACACCAAACTCCGAAATCACTATCAAAAACGTCGGTATCAATCCTACAAGAGATGGTATCCTTCGTGTATGCGAAATGATGGGTGCAAATGTTAAGCTTGAAGTAAAGGGCGGTGGCGTTGGGGAACCAATCGCCGATATCACAGTTTCAACAACTACATTGCATGGCTGTGAAATCGGTGACAACATTATCCCGACTCTGATTGACGAGATTCCAATCATCGCAATTATGGCTGCAACTGCCGAGGGCGATACAATCATCAAGGACGCTGCAGAGCTTAAGGTTAAGGAATCGAACCGTATCGACGTTATGGTTTCTAACCTTTCAGCAATGGGTGCTTCCATTGAAGCTACAGACGATGGTATGATTATCCATGGTGGTAAGCCTCTTCACGGAGCAGCGATTGACAGCAAGCTGGATCATCGAATTGCAATGAGCTTTGCTGTTGCATCGTTAATTGCTGATGGTGAAACAGAAATCCTCGGAAGCGAATGTGTAGACATTTCCTACCCAACCTTCTACCGGGATCTTATGAAATTAGTTCAATAATTGATTCAAAAAAAGAAGAGGTTCGAAAACCTCTTCTTTGAATCATAATTATGCCTCAGCCGGCTCTGCATCTTCGGAAGCTTCGTCTTCCTTCGCTGCTTCAGTATCAATCTCTACATAACCTCTCTCGCCATCTTCTGCACAATCTTCTACAAAGATTTCATTCTCTTCAACGATATCTTTTTCTTTGTCGAATACCTTTGGCATCTTCTCCTTTAAGGTAGCCTTAACCTTGTCAATCTTCTCATCAACATTATTGTTCTTGTATACTTCTGTTTCCTTGATCTTATCGCGGAATGCATAGCATACACCACCTACTGCAGCAGCAGCAACTGTAAACTTCACAAGTCCTTTTATTATCTTTCCCATAATACTTCTCCTTTTTTAATAAATATATTTTATTCTAATACATGCTATGCTAAAAATCAAGCATTCTGTCCTTGTTGTTCCATAGCAAGCTTCTTTTTCTTTTGCGCCTTTTTTGTCATGCGATATCCGTCAGCATCCGCAACGGTATAACCAAGATATGCCATAATCGCTACGACAAACGGTGTAATCAGGTTAAAGAATGCAAACGGAAGGTATTGGAAGGTTGATACGCCAAGAACACCCAGTATATAAACACCACATGTATTCCAAGGAATCAAAGCGGACGACACCGTACCTGCACTTTCCAGTGCATTTGATAATGTCTTTGGATGCAGTCCCTTTTCGCGATACGTCTGTGCATACATACGACCCGGAACTACAATTGAAATATACTGCTCCGGCATAAGTGCATTACACATAACGCAAGTTGCCTCCGTTGTCACAACAAGAGACGCCGGTTTCTTTGCAATTCGAACAATCTTTGAAACCAAAACCTCAAGCTGCTTTGTACGCTCCATAATACCGCCAAACATCATCGCGATAATCGTCAGTGAAATCGAACTCATCATACTCATAAGTCCGCCGGATGAAAGCAGGCTGTCTAGCGATTCAATCCCTGTTTCGCATGAATAACCGTTCATGCCACAGTCAAGCATTGTACCAAAGCTTGCATCCCCCTGTGTAAGCATACCAATTATAAGACCCGAAATAATACCAAGCGTAATTCCCGGAATCGCAGGAATCTTCATGGCAACAGCAACAATAACAATAATCGGCGGCAATAACAACAACGGACTGATATTAAAATGTTCGGCAAGTCCGTCGCTCATCTCACGTACAGCACTCATATCGGCACTGCCTGACGACGAATGAATAAATCCAAGTACACCATATAATACCAAACTTATGCCATATGCAATTGCTGTCGGAAGCACCATGAATTTTACGTGTGTAAATACATCAGTACCGGCCATTGCCGGTGCAAGGTTTGTTGTATCAGAAAGCGGTGTCATCTTATCCCCAAAATAGGCTCCGGAAATAATTGCACCTGCCGCCATCGGCGCCGGAATGTCAAGGCCGACTGCAATGCCCATCAGTGCAAGACCCATCGTTCCCATCGTACCCCACGAAGTACCGGTCGCAAGAGATGTTACGGAACAAATCAACATTGCAGCTACAAGAAAAATAGATGGACTTAAAATCTTTAATCCATAATAAATCATAGCCGGTACAATGCCACCCAAAATCCAAACACCTACCAGAATGCCGACAATCGATAAAATAATAATCGCCTGCAGTGCATTGTAAATACCATCCTTCATCGCGGTCTCGATTGTTTCCCAATCATAGCCAAGATAAAGTGCCATACAGGCAGCGGCAATTACTCCGATAAACATCGGAATATGCACATCGACCTTATATTTCATAATGCCGATTACCATAGCAAATACGAGAATACCAAACGAAATAAGCGCGTGATAGATTTTTACCTCCTTTGGCTCTCTTGCTACTTTGACCTTTTTTTCTTTACTCATATCAAACTCCTCATTTGAAATACTTATACATATTATCTACGAAAATGCGTAAACATAAACCTAGTATACACTATATAAGATGCCAATACAATGATGAATTACGACGACCATGACTATCGCATATTCCTTCTCTTTCCTTACATCCTATCCTGTTCTTGAAGCAAAACCCGACACGTTGTATAATCATACCAGTTATGTTACACCATTCCTATATTTTAAATTTAATTACTGAAAGGGGTATCAATCCATGGAGCAATTACTTAAGTTACTCTCTGATGGGAAAACACAATTTCATGTTGTAGAAGCATGCAAAAGCATATTATCTGATAATGGTTTCGAAGAGCTTGCCTACGAAGATTCCCGGGAGCTTGTTCCCGGTGGCAAATATATGCTTTCGCCATTTCGTTCAATGCTGTTTGCATGGACAATGGGCGCCAAAAATTCGCCGCTTCGTATCGCATGTGCCCATACCGATTTCCCGATGTTAAAAATTAAGTCGAATCCGGAAATAACTAAGAAAGGCTACGTTCAGGTAAATGTTGAGCCATACGGCGGACTCCTATCCAAAACCTGGTTTGACCGACCACTCGGTATGGCAGGAAAGGTTGTTTTATCGGGTGACAATCCTTTTGCACCAAAGGTAAAATTATTCGACTCCCAAAAACCACTTTTTATGATTCCAAATCTGGCTCCGCATTTAGAACGCGATAAGACAAAGGAGTTGGATGTTCAAAAAGAGTTAATTCCGATTCTTTCATGTACAAGTTCCTTAGATGCGTCAGAAATAACAAACGGACACGTAACGGAAGGCTTTTTACTTGGCTATCTTGCCGGCAATTTAGATGTAAGTGTCGAATCTATTTTAGACTATGACTTATATTTATATATTTCCGGGGCTCCCGAGCAAGTCGGATTAAAGGATGAATTTTTAGCTGCGGCAAGAATTGACAATACATCCTCTGTATCAGCTATTCTTGAAGCAATTACTCAAAATTCAAATCAAAATATTACAGCAGTTGCGGCATTGTTTGACAATGAAGAAATCGGAAGCAGGTCCAAGCAGGGTGCCGATTCAATGCTTCTCCGTGAGCTTCTGGAGCGAATCTGTCCGGGCAGACAGCTTGGTGCAAACAGCTTCAACCTGTCTGTAGATGTTGCGCACGCAACCCATCCGAATTATATCGAAAAAAATGATATCACGAATGATATCATTTTAGGAAATGGTGTTGTATTAAAATCCAGTGCCTCACAACGCTATGTAACCGATAGCGAGGCAGGTGCCGTAATAGCAGCCTTATGCAGGCAAAATGACATCCCATTCCAAAGACAGGTCAACCGTTCCGGAATGCCGGGCGGTCAGACACTCGGACCGATTATGTCATCTTACCTTCCGATTCGAAGTGCAGATATCGGTATTCCGATTCTTGCAATGCATTCCGCTTGCGAGCTTGCTCACAAAACAGATTATGAAAGTCTTGTTAAGCTGCTTACTGCATACTATCACGAAGCCTAATATTCATCTACGATTTGACCAAGCCAGTCGCTGATTAATGTATCATTTGCGTTATAAATGATATCCTTTGTGCGATAAGGATTGTCAGTGATAATACAGTCAACATCCATAAACATCAGATTTTTGATTGTCTTCTCGCTGTTGACTGTCCACGCATAAATATCCTTGCCCTGCTTGTGCAATTTTTTGACCATATTTGCATTGACGTATGTGTGTCGAATACTAATTACATCTGCATACTCAAGGTCACTGATTTCACCAAAGGCGATATGAACAATATATGCCGTTTTGACGTCTGAATTAATCGTCTTTATATTTTTTAAAACCTCATAGTCGCTTGATGCAAGTACGCATTGATCCATATAATCGTATTCTTCAAGCAGCTTCAATATGCCGGCTTCATAGTCTTTGTCTGTGTAAGCCGGCTTTAATTCTATGTTGAGACTAATATCATTTTCTTTGGCAAATTCCAGCACCTCCTCAAGTGTCGGAATCGGCTCTCCTGCATATTCTTCCGAAAACCAGCTTCCTGCCTCCAGCTTTTGTATATAGGCATAGTTGACTTCTCCAACCTTACGCTCCAGACCCGTCGTCCGTTTCAAACTGGAATCATGCATAATAATATATCTTCCGTCTTTCGTCTGTCGTACATCAAGCTCAATACAGTCTGCCTGGTTTTCAACAGCAAGGCGAAAGGCTGCCATCGTGTTTTCGGGAGCATTTTTTGAATCTCCCCTGTGTGCCGTGACAGATACACGATTCGGGCGATATACATTCAAATTCATTTTTTTATCCATGGATAGTTTTATATAGAGAACATTCAGCAAAATACTTATTATCACAACGATAACAGTTGTAAGATGATTAAATTTCTCACGTTTGTCAGGTGCAATCAAATGTTTTCTCTCATGTTTATTACCACGTCGTCTTTCCTCGCGTTCCTGTTTTGTAACCGGCTCTCCGTTCCATTCGTAAAACTGATGACAAATATAAGAATAGATTGTCGGAATACCAATCATGGAAAACAGCATATAAAGAATCATAAATATAATTTGGACTATGATGGAAAGCACAAACTGCAAACGCTTATACGATATATTTTTGCGCAGAAAATGAACAATAACCGTAACCAGTGTGCGTTCAAACAAAGTGATAATGACTATCAACATAGCATTGATAAACACAAGTCCGATGACGAGCCTTGCGATATGTCTTTTGCTGATTTTCTTGCTGGCACGCATAGCCTGACGGGCATCTAATTTGTATAAAGTAAAGTAGTTGATTGCAAAAATCTTGCGCGACGCAAAAATACAAACAACCAAATATAACAAAATAAACACCGCAACAATCATATGATGATCGCGAATTAATTCTGCGATAAATTCCGGAATTTTTGCATTGAATACATAACCGAAAATCATCACGCTTCCGACAAACGGAAAGATCAATAACGTATTTAAAATCATTCCGAAATTGCGCGGTCTCAACACACGAAATGCATTTGCAACACCCTTAAAAAGCATTGCAACCGAATTCGTCCGTTCTTCACGATAAGCTGCCTCCATCGCATAAATCAACGATGAAATATGAATAAAAAAAATAACCGCCAATACAACAACTAAAACGAGTAAAATAGCATATGTTGACGGCGATAATAGGAATTTTTTGAGTGTTTTTTTTGTTAAAAAGCCGGTTCCCGACAGCTTAATTGCAAAATTTGCACATGCATAAATAAACGGTGTAACAACCGCAAAAACAATCAATTTGTATATAATTTCGTATACAAAAACAGAGAGAGTATTACGATGAAAAAATGGAATTCCTTTCCCGAATGGTTTCATTGTAATACCTCCCTCCAAATAACTGAATCATAAAATAATCATGGCATCGCCAAATGAGAAAAATCTATATTTTTCTTCCACAGCAATCTTATATGCCTCTAAAATTTTTTCCCGGTCGTACAATGCGGATACAAGCATCAGCAATGTCGACTCCGGCAAGTGAAAATTCGTAATCAGACGATCCACACATTTAAACTTATAACCCGGGTAAATAAATATATCCGTCCAACCGCTGCATGGCTTGATTGTTCCATCGCCGGCTGCAGCTGTCTCAAGTGTTCGTGTGCTTGTCGTTCCAACCGAAATTACCTTACCACCATTTTTCTTTACCGCATTTATAGTATTTGCAGCAACCTCATCAATCATGTAAAATTCGCTATGCATATGGTGTTCCAAAATATTCTCCACCTTAACAGGACGAAATGTACCAAGTCCAACATGAAGTGTAACACGCGCAATTTCTATTCCTTTTTGCTTAATCGCATCCAAAAGCTCCTGCGTAAAGTGCAAACCTGCAGTTGGTGCTGCTGCCGAACCGGAATGCTTTGCGTAGACAGTCTGATAACGCTCCTTATCCTCAAGCTTATGCGTAATATATGGCGGAAGCGGCATCTGTCCAAGTTCATCCAAAACCTCTTCAAAAATACCATCATATGAAAAACGAATCAATCGGTTTCCTTCATCAACAATATCTACGACCTCACCGACCAGTTTGCCTTCCCCAAACGATATTCTGGCACCAATGCGTGCTTTTTTTCCGGGCTTTACTAAGGTTTCCCATGTTTTATCATCATGGCGCTTCAAGAGGAGAACTTCAATTGCTGCACCTGTATCCTCCTTTTGTCCCAGCAAACGTGCAGGAATGACTCTTGTATCATTAATCACAAGACAATCACCCGGATTCAGGTAATCAATCACGTCATGGAAATGTTTATGAGAAATTTCCCCGGACTCACGGTCAATTACCATGAGTCTGGAGTTACTTCTTTGTGCTAATGGATCCTGCGCAATTAATTCTGCAGGTAAATCATAATAAAAATCTTTTAATGTCATATCAATTTTCCTAAGCTCGAATTTCGATGCCGAGTTTTCCGAGTTCTTTTAATAACTTATCAATGATAGGGTTAACATCTGTATCAACCAATGTCTTCGTCTTATCGCGGAATACAAGGGAATATGCAACAGACTTCTTACCGGCTGCAACCTGTTCGCCCTCGTACACATCGAAAAGCTTGTAAGACTCCAGAAGCTTACCACCACACTTTGTGATAATTTTCTCAATCTGACCAACAAAAATTGACTTATCGACTACAAGGCTCAAATCTCTTGTAACGGCAGGGAATCTGGCAATACCCTCATACTTGCGGTCAAATGTAGAAAGCATCGTAAATACATCCATATTCAAAACGGCAATGTAAGCTTCCGTCTTAATTCCATAATTGTCAGCGGCCTCCGGATGCAACTGTCCGATATAACCTAAGGCAAGGTTGCCCTTTTGGATATTTGCCTGACGACCCGGATGCAGGAATGGATGTTCTGTTGTCGGCTCAAATGTGACATCCTTTGCAAAGCCAAGCTTCTCAATTAATTCCTCAACGACACCCTTCATTGTAAAGAAGTCTCCCTGTCCGTACATACCAAGCGCAAGCTTCATATATTCATCCGGAAGCTCTGTAAGCGGAAGTGCCTTTGGAATATAAACGTTTGCAAGCTCGTATAATCTGACATCCTTATTTCTACGATTGTAATTTGTAGCAAGTGATGTCAAAAGTCCATTCAACGGAAGTGTTCTCATAATAGAGAAGTCTTCTCCAAGAGGATTCATAATTTCGATCGCATTACGGTATGGTGAATCATCCGGAATTAAAAGCTTATCAAATACCTTCTTACTCTCGAAGGAATAGCACATACCACCGGAAAAGCCATTGCTCTCAACGACATTTCTTGCAATATCATTAATATATTCTGCATAGCTCTTCTTACCTGCCGTTGCCTCACCATGTGGCAAGGTTGTAGGAATATTATCATATCCATAAAATCTTGCAACTTCCTCTGCAAGATCTGCCATACAATTGAGATCCTGACGGAAGGTTGGAATTGTAAGTGTATTTGTCTTCTCGTCATACTTAAGCTCAAGCTTCGCAAAAATATCAAGCATAAGCTTCGCATCGATGTCTGTACCAAGTAGCTTGTTCATCTTTTCCGGCTCAAACGGAAGCACCTTCTCCGTAACCGGATTTGGATATACATCAACAACACCATCTACAACCTTACCGCAGCCAAGCTCCTCAATTAATTGACATGCACGATTGATTGCTTCGATTGCAAGATTTGGATCCAGTCCCTTAACAAACTTTGCTGCAGCATCTGTTGCGAGTCCGATACGTTTTGAAGAAAGACGAATATTGGTTCCGTCGAAGCAGGCCGCCTCAAATAACAAGGTTTTGATTTCATCCGTAACCATTGAATTCTCGCCACCCATGATACCGGCAATTGCAACTTCCTTCTCTCCGTCACAAATCATAAGAACATCCTTGTCGAGGATACGCTCCTGACCATCTAATGTAACAAATTTATCGCCATCCTTTGCACGACGAACAATGATTTTGTTTCCGGCAATTGTGCTAAGGTCAAAGGCATGCATCGGCTGACCAAACTCTTCCATAACATAGTTTGTAATATCAACAAGATTATTAATAGAACGAATGCCCTGCGCCTTCAGACGCTCCTGCATCCATTTAGGGGAAGGTCCGATTTTGATATCTGTTACAACTCTTGCAACATAACGTTTACAAAGATCCGGATCCTGTACCTCAACCGAAATGTAATCGCTCGCTTTTCCGCCACTTCCCTTTACTTCAACAACCGGTGGAACAAATTTCTTATCAAATGTCGCAGCAACCTCACGTGCCATACCAATCATAGAGAAGCAGTCTACACGATTGGAAGTGATTTCATATTCAACGACAGCATCGTTCAATCCAAGTGCTGCTACTGCATCATCACCCGGTTTTACACCACTCTCCGGCAGAAATACGTAAACACCATCTTCCGGTGCTTCCGGATAGAAATCTCTCGAAGAACCAAGTTCTTCAATACCGCACATCATACCGTTGCTCTCGACACCGCGAAGCTTACCTTTTTTTATCTTAATTCCATCCGGATATTCATTGTCATCGCCATGAGCCGCTGCAACCTTTCCGCCATCTAAAACAACCGGAATCAGATCGCCTTCCTTGACATTTTTTGCTCCGGTAACAATCTGTGTTGTCTCATTCCCGATATTAACCTGACAAACTACAAGCTTATCCGCATCCGGATGACGGTTTATTGTTTCTATTTTACCTACTACAATCTTTTCCAGATTTTTATCCTTTTTATCTACACTTTCTACGTGAGAACCGGATAATGTCATTTTATCAACAAATTCCGGGATATCCACATCCAAATCCGGAACATATGCTTTTATCCATGATATTGGTGTATTCATTATTCGTACCTCCTACCTAAAACTGATTTAAGAATCTTGTATCGTTCTCATAGAGCAAACGCATATCGTCAATCTCATACTTTAACAATGTGATACGCTCCAATCCGATACCAAATGCAAAACCGGAATATACATCCGGATCAATACCGCACATTTCAAGCACGTGAGGATGTACCATACCACAGCCAAGAATCTCAATCCAACCACTACCCTTACAAACACGGCAGCCCTTTCCGCCACACTTAAAGCAAGTGATATCTACCTCCGCAGATGGCTCTGTAAACGGGAAATGATGAGGTCTGAATTTCGTCTTTGTCTTTTCGCCAAAGAATTCCTTTGCAAACTGGTCAAGTGTACCCTTTAAGTCTGCCATAGTAATATTCTTATCGACAACGAGACCTTCTACCTGATGGAACGATGGTGAATGTGTTGCATCAACTTCATCCGAACGGAAAACACGTCCCGGCGAAAGGATACGAATCGGAAGCTTTCCCTGCTCCATAATACGAGCCTGTACAGGAGATGTCTGTGTACGAAGCAGAATTTCTTTATTGATATAGAATGTATCCTGCTCATCCTTTGCAGGATGGTTTGCCGGTATATTTAAAAGCTCGAAATTATATTTGTCATACTCAATTTCAGGACCGGAAACAACCTCATAACCCATACCAATGAAAACACGCTCAAGATCTTCAAGCGCAATCTGATTTGGATGTCTGTGTCCTGTAATTCTCTTTACACCCGGCAATGTAACATCGATTGTCTCGCGCTTCATCTTCTCTGCGCGTATTGCACGATTTAATGCTTCCATCTTCTGTGCAAGCGTATCTTCAATCGCCTGTCTTGCTTCATTCACGAGCTGTCCAACCTTTGGTCTGTCTTCCGGAGCAACGTCTTTCATACTCTTTAATACTTGCGTTAATTCTCCTTTTTTGCCTAAGATGTTAACCTTGATTTCATTGAGCATTCCGGTATCAGTTGCCTGTGTAATTTTTGCAAGTGCCTGCTCCTTAATGCTTTGCAATTTTTCTTTCATAACTCTTCCTCCATAAATGAATGATGATTGCGGGAGCTTAGAAATTAACATAAAAAAATCGCCCCCTGAAGGGACGAAAATAATCCGCGGTACCACCCTGCTTCGACTGTTGCCAGTCGCTCTTTTATATGCGTAACGTGCATGAACGATATGTCCTACTAATGCAACCGTCATTGCATATTGTTCAGACACATGACTCCGGTGTGAAAATGAGAATATACCAATCCCGAATGAAGTTTCCAGCTTATAACCCCATCTCTCTGGCGGGCAAATAAATTCCTTGTTGCACCATCAATGTCTTTGTTTATCTACATTTTTTGAACTCTTATATTCTATCACATCCTATGTTCGTGTCAAGTTTTTTCACCATAAATATAAAAAACCACCTCATCAATTACTTTTTCACTCGTAAAATCGATTTCGTAAAACAGCTTATCAGGGTTTGACATCGTCAAACGGTAGATTTGTTTGTTTTTATGGAAACCGGTTCCTTCTACAATATTTTTTGATAAATATTTTACATCATCCAGGCGAATGACCTCCGTCTTAGTCAGATGTGTAATAATCATATAGGAATCTGTGATATAAATGTTGTTCTTATGGTAAAGCAAATGATAGGCTAATTCTTTGTTAATCTCCGCAATTACAGAATGCGGATTTCCATAGACAACAAGCTGGCGAACCTGCGAGTGGAGTGCCGGCTGTACCCATACAAGCAGAGTATATAAGAAAATCAGTATACAAAGAACAATCGGAAGGAAAAAGATCAGATAGATCATAGTCACAAACGCATACGGATAGTCCGGTTCACTTACTATATACACACACGCACTCTGCCGAATCATCTCTGCATCCATATGATTTGTCGTTGCGAGCTGTCCGATAATATACTCCGCAGAAACAGAATCCTTGATAATACGACCTTTTATTTCCTGCTTTTCAATGTAAATCTTCGGTTGTTTTGTCTTAATCAAATAAATCAAAAGCTGATTATCCTGAATCGTATAATAATAAGAGCCCTTGCGCTTGTCGTTCACATGGTAATCAAAGCCTGTATAGTACAAATCGCTGGCAGTATATTCAATATTTCTGGTGCCGTTTTTGTAGAGATTATCCAAACGGACACTCAGGTTTTGAACATCTTCAATTTTGTTACAACGAATCTGGTCAAACACCGGATACCTTGCTATCATAAAAATAAGCAGCAAAAATACACAGATTGCCGGTATCGTAATCGACGCTGTGTTTCGAAGTATGAATAATTGAAAACGTTTATGCTTCATAATCTTTTATCCCCTATAGTATGCGTTTATCTTATCATTTCTAAAATACACCTTCAAGACTTATCAATTATTTTTTAACAATCCACCATGCAACGCATAATATAAACCATAAGAATTCATATGGAGGTCTATCCAATGAGCGATTTATCAGCAACACAGTGTGGTTGTGGTTGTGGCTGCGGAAATAGTGATTTTTTTGGCGGTGGAAGCGGTTGCTCTTGCATCTTTATTATCATCCTTCTTCTCCTTTGCAACAACTGCAACGGATCCGGCTTTTTCAACAACGACGGATGTGGTAACAACAGCTGCCTTTGGATCATCTTGATTCTTCTCTTCTGCAACAATGGCAGCAATGGATGCGGTTGCGGTTGCGGCTGCTAATCCCTTCCTTAGAGAGTCTGTTTCCTGCAGACTCTCTATTCTACATAAGTCATATGAAACATATATTGAAATAGAACGAAACAAGTGAGTACAAAATGGAACCTTTTCATCCTCTTGACAGGTTAATAAATGACAACTCTTTTGCCTTGCTTGAGGCGCTTGTTCCATTCGTGGACTATCCATACAAACGTCTGCTTGTTCTTTATATCAAATATAAAGAAGCACTCGCATTGATGAATTGCTTCAATGACAGAAGCTTTATCGCACGCCAGGGATTCGATTGTCATCCCAAATCCACAGAAGACTTTGTAAGTGATTTATGCAATATTCTACCTACGCAATATGCCGGCAGTCTGCAAAACATGAAGCAGCTAATGCAGGTTATGCAAATGATGGACATGAAGAATCCGAATACTTCGGGTTGCTTTTCAAATCTATTTGAAAATGCAAAGGCAACGTCTCAGGACTTTTCAAATAAGACCGAACATACATCCGATGCTAATTTGTATCAATCTGTCATGGATATATTAAATGATAATAGTTCGTAAGGAGCATGTGAAATGAATTTTTATGAAGATCCAAGATTTTGTCGTCTCGATCAGCGAAAACAAAAAATATTAATTGAAATTGCCGAAAAAAGTTCCCGCTATTCTATGGAGGAACTGCTACCGCAAATTCTTCAAATTAATCAGGAATTAAACCGTAGAAATATGAACTTTACAAAAGAGGAAAGCGCCCTTCTTATGGATATAATAGAAGAATCCCTGTCACCTGCCGAAAAGCAAAAATTCAACATGGTAAAGGGATTCTTATCATAAATCTTAATTCAAATATTCTTCAACATCTGCATTCTAGAGATAAACAAGTGCACAATAGACAACCGTTCCGATACAAAGCACAAGACTTGTAACGGAAAGCGGCCAGTGTCTGGACTTCATACCTACGATTGCTGTCCAAATCTGAATAAAGAGGATGGCAACACCATATATAAAACCAAAGCAACAAAGAATGGTTCCGATGATTGCAAGTACAAAAGATACAATCGCCATTGTTTCCATATTGTTTGTCGTTTTATTCTGGAAGGCAATATTTGCATTATTTACGACACTTTGTCCAAAGGCAACACTTTGCATTGGGTCCGCAAACTGATTCGCCCCCATTGACAACCGCGACAATCCATCTAACAGTGGAGAAAGCTGTTCACGATATGCTTTCTTAACAGCCCAGGCCATGGAGCCACTATCTATCGGCATAGGTTTCTTCACGCTACGAAGATAGGCACAAATTGTAACCTGATTTCCTTGAAAATAAAACTCAAAGAACCGTTTTGCCGTAAGGTAGTCATAATACTCATAACGCGGCATTCCATTCTTATCCACAAACTTAAAGCTATGTGTATTCAAATAATTCATAATAAGCTGGTATGCTGCCTGCGTATCGTTAATTTGAAATGTATAAACTGTTTTTTCCACTCCCATATCTCATCCTCTATGTAATATCTAATCAATTATTTTGCAACTATATTAACAATCTTACCAGGTACATAAATCTCTTTGATGATATTTCCTGTCAAACGATCGCCAAGTGTTTCCTTTGCTATCGAAATTACGCTATCCTTGTCTGCATCCTTCGCGATTGCAACAGTCGCTCTTGTCTTGCCATTGATCTGTACTGCGATTTCGACTGTAGACTCGACTGTCTTTGCCTCATCATATTCCGGCCATGTCTGTTCATATACGTATCCACCGTAATTTTTCAAGCTCCAAAGCTCCTCGGTAATATGCGGTGCTACCGGATTAAGCATAACGATAAGCGTCTTGAACTCGTCCTTTGTAACTGTATTTTTCTTGTAGAAATCATTTACAAGCGACATCATTGCAGCGATTGCCGTGTTGTACTTTAGGTTCTCGAAATCACTTGAAACCTTCTTGATTGTCTGGTGCATCTTTGTCTCCATGTCCTTAGAGAAACCAGCTTCATCGGTAACGATATCCTGAAGCTTCCAGACTCTTTCGAGGAATCTGCGACAACCCTTTACACCATCTTCTGACCAGGAAGCAGAAAGGTCAAATGCACCAATGAACATCTCATATGTACGAAGCGTATCCGCACCATAATCTCTTACAATATCATCCGGATTTACAACATTCCCGCGAGACTTACTCATCTTCTCTCCATTCTCACCGAGAATCATACCATGCGATGTACGTTTCTGATATGGCTCTGAGGTTGGAACAACACCCTGATCATAAAGGAACTTATGCCAGAAACGGGAATACAATAAGTGAAGTGTTGTATGCTCCATACCACCATTGTACCAGTCAACCGGCAGCCAGTACTTCAATGCTTCCTTACCGGCAAGTGCCTCTTTGTTCGTAGGATCTGTATAACGAAGGAAATACCATGAAGATCCTGCCCACTGTGGCATTGTATCTGTCTCACGCTTAGCAGGGCCACCACAGCAAGGACACGTTGTATTTACCCAGTCTGTCATAGCTGCAAGCGGAGATTCACCATTATCTGTCGGTTCATAGCTGTCTACCTCCGGAAGAAGAAGCGGAAGCTCGTCTTCTGAAATAGGCACAAAACCACACTTCTCACATTCTACAATCGGAATCGGCTCGCCCCAATATCTCTGACGTGAGAATACCCAGTCACGAAGCTTGTAGTTTACCTTCGCCTGACCGATTCCCTTTTCTTCGAGGAACTCGATCATCTTTGTCTTTGCATCCTTAACCTCAAGTCCATTTATAAAATCCGAATTAACGAGAACACCTGTTGCAACATCTGTAAAGGCTGCTTCGTTTACATCAACTTCCTCGCCATCCTTAGCTACTACCTGAATAATCGGAAGTCCAAATTTCTTAGCGAATTCCCAGTCTCTCTCATCATGTGCCGGAACAGCCATAATCGCACCCGTTCCGTAACTCATCAATACATAATCCGAAACCCAGATTGGCACTTCCTTGCCATTTACGGGATTGACCGCTGTAAGACCATCAATGCATACACCGGTCTTATCCTTTGCAAGTTCCGCTCTCTCAAAATCAGACTTCTTGGAAGCCTGCTCACGGTAAGCTACAATCTCATCCCAGTTTTTTATCTCGCTCTTGAACTGATCAAGATATGGATGCTCCGGAGAAACTACCATGTATGTAACACCAAAAAGCGTATCACATCTTGTTGTGTAGATACGGAGTTTTTCTTCCTTACCTTTAATTGCAAAATCAACTTCTGCACCTGTTGAACGGCCAATCCAGTTCTTCTGTGAAACCTTCACGCGTTCAATATAATCAACACCATCCAAGCCTTCAATCAGCTTGTCAGCATACTCTGTAATCTTAAGCATCCACTCAGATTTAACCTTGCGGACAACCTCGCTTCCACAACGCTCACAAACACCATTTACAACTTCCTCGTTTGCAAGACCAACCTTACAAGATGTACACCAGTTAATTGGCATTTCCTTCTTGTATGCAAGCCCTTCCTTAAATAGCTTAAGGAAAATCCACTGCGTCCACTTATAATAGTCGGAATCCGTTGTGTTAATCTCTCTGTCCCAATCAAAAGAATATCCAAGTGAATGAAGCTGCTCCTTAAATCTGGCTACATTTATCTTCGTAACCTCCTTTGGATGAATCTTATTTTTGATTGCGTAATTTTCGGTAGGGAGACCAAATGCATCCCATCCCATCGGATAAAGAACATTATATCCCTGCATTCTTCTCTTTCTTGCAACAATATCAAGTGCCGTGTATGGTCTTGGGTGACCTACATGAAGTCCCTGTCCTGATGGGTAAGGAAACTCTACTAATGCGTAGTATTTTGGCTTCGAAAAATCATTTGTTGCCGCAAACGCCTTGTTGTCATCCCATACTTTCTGCCATTTTCCTTCAATCAATTTATGATTGTATCCGCTAGCCATTATTTTATCCTCCAAAAAAATATTATACAAATCGATTCAACTCATTATTGTAATTGAAACCGATTTTGTCAAGCATATCTTCAATTGTTCCGGCCTTTACATCAAACTGTGCCGAAAATTCTTCTAATGTGATATGATCATCCCGAAGTCTTGTATTGACGAACGAAAGAAGCATCATCGGATCCTTTGGTAACTGATCAATTGCCATTAAAGCACCTCTCCCGTAATAAGCCATGGCGATGGCTGATTTACAAAAATACTGTTCTTGTCTGTCTTTGAAACCGTAATCTGCATCACTTCCATGTTGCCGATGTTGTACTTTTCGAAGAGTGGCTTAATGCTTGAAAGAATATCAAGCTCCAGTGTATAAATTACAAACTGCATTTTCGGATTCTTCTTAATCAGCCGAACAATATCCTCTTCCAAATGCTTATTGGCAACGATAAAGGAAAGACGCGGAACCGGAATTGAATCCATTGATTCCGGTTCAAGATCCGGAATAATAATGACATTATGCACACCAAACTGCTTTACGTTATCTTCCATTGTTTCCTTGGCACCGTTGTCGTTTTCAACACAGATAATCGTTCCGTCTCCTGCAACAAAAGCCGCCTCGATTGCAATACTCTCCGCATCGACAAGACAAATCGTATCCTGCGAATCTACTCCAAGCAGACTCATAATTACAGCACGAATTTCTTTTCCGACATACTTAATCGGACCCTTTGAAAACATTTCGTTGCGCATACCAATGCGATACGACTCTCTTGTATTCTCATTCAGAATAAAAATAACCGTCGGTCCTGTAAGCTTGCGGTTAATAACCTCTTTGATCTTGACATGCTTTACCTGGCCTTCTTCCTCAATACCGACACCGTACCACATATCATACTCACCAAATCCGGCTTCCCAGAAATCATAGAAAATATCTTCATGTGTTTCATCCGCAAAAACGATAACACGCTTGTGTGTCTCAATAAACGGAATCACATTTTTCATCTTTCCGCAAATATCAAGCAATTTAATCTTCTCGGGACTTACTTCCATTTCCTTTGAAAAATAACCCATCCACTGTAACATTTGTTCAGCAGAATAACTTCCTTTTGCCATAGTGTATCCTCCTTGAAGTAAACATTTTACGTTCTGAAATCAATGTCATTCTTTGTTGTCTGATAAATCCTTATCATCGTTCTGTTCCTTGGCAACTTCCTTCTCCGTCTTTTTTTTGGATGTCTCATTGTCAGGCTTCTTAGACATAACCTCACCAAGGACATCATTATCATCTAACTTGTCAAACTCTTCCAAAGCACGGTCAAAGGAACGATCAATCTCACCATATGGATCATCCTCTGTAACAGTACCTGATTTATTCTCTATAGTCTTTTTGAAACGCGCTAACAAAAGCTGTTTTTTGCGCTGCTTTCTTATACTCATCCGTTTCTCATGCTTATCCCGGTAAATTGGTGCATCGGTATCTTCATCAAATCCGACAAGCCGATAATAATCCTCGGTCTCAGATGACAATTTTTTCTTGCGAAGTCCGTCTCGAAGCTGAACGGCAACAAATGCATACATACAGGCAAACACAGGTACTCCCAGAATCATTCCCGGTACACCAAACAAATCTCCGCCAACCAGGATAGCCACCAATACCCAGACACTTGAAAGTCCGGTCGTATCTCCAAGAATAAGCGGTCCCAATATATTGCCATCGAACTGTTGCAGCACAAGAATCCACACAATAAATATAATCATCATAATCGGGTCATCCATCAAGGCAAGCAGTGCCCCCGGCACAGCTCCGATGAAAGGTCCGAAAAACGGAATAATATTTGTAACACCTACAATCACACTTATTAAAGGTGCATATGTAAATCCAATCGCACTCGTAAAGATAAAGCACAAAACACCGATAATGAAAGAATCAATGATTTTGCCGCCGATAAAGCCGCTGAATACCTGGTTTGCATAAGAAGATCCACGTAAAATCTTATTGCCCGTCCGACGTGAGAACAAGCAGTAAACCATCTTCTTTGCCTGCGCAATCAGTGTTTCCTTACTGAGCAAAAGGTAAACAGTCACAATCAGTCCAAGGAAGAAATTAAGAATCGCCTTTACACCAAGTACAACGCCTGAAGAAAATTTGATGGCAATCGTATCGATATTTGGCATAACCGTAGCGGTAAAAATGTCGTAGACATTTTCCTTGAAATAATCAAGTCCCTGTGAAAACTTATCTTCCAGCATTGCATTCTTTGCAAATGCCTTTTCGACCCAGCTCTGTGCACTTACAATATAATCCGGTGTCTTATCAACAAGATCCTTTAAGCTTTCGTAAAGCTGTGGGATGACAAGCCATAAGAATCCGACAAATAAACCAAGAAAAAGAATAATTGATAACGTAAGCGCCGGAATCTTTGCCTTGCGATAGACAGTGTCATAGTCTCTGCCTTTGTCCTTGTTCTTTGTCAGCAAATACGCGATACCACGACGCAACCCAACCATAATCGGATTAAGCAGATACGCAATGATAAGACCGATAATAACCGGTGTAAGCGCAGATCCAATTTTTGCAAAACACTTCAGAATTCCCCGCCATCCCTGAAGCACTTGCGCAAACACAATACATGCACAAAGAGAAAGCGTGATTGTAAGCCCTAGTTTAAGATAATTATTTTTCCATTTATTATTCATACATTTCTCCTGTTCCTTTAGGCAAATTTAAACCAAATATATTATACCACCGCTATTGTCAAAAGTACAATACATTCCGATTGATAAATTCAATTTTTGTAAATTGACATCATATCCGGAAATGACTAAAATATAAATCAGTAAGAAGATGTTCCGAAATACAATTTCGTATAGAATTCCGGGATAAACGAGGTAATGCAAATGTACAGAACGATAATCAATGATCTTGTAAGCTGGTATAATGAACCAAAACGAAAAATACTAAACATTAAAGGTGCAAAGGGGGTCGGCAAAACCTGGACAATCCGAGATTTTGCAACCGGTTTTTTTGATGCGCAGATCTATTTTGATGTGCCTGCAACAAAGGAAATCATACCTTTTTTGTCTGACAATTCCAAATATTCTACCGAGGAACGTATTGCCGGCTTCGATTCCTATCTTGAGACAATCGCACCGGACTTCGACCCGGAAAAAACACTAATCATATTCGACGAATTACAGAACATTTCAAACTGCGCATACTTTTTTTATTCTTATGCAAAGAAACACCGAAGCTACAATCTTTGCATGATTTCCTCTTCCATGGAGATATCAGAATATGAGTATCATTATGTTGATGTGTTCCGCATTCTTCGCATGCGTCCTATGAGTTTCGAAGAATATATGATTGCGAGCAAATCCAACCCGTTAATCACGGCGATTGAAAATCACAAATCAATTCCGCTCAACCCTGTAGAAGTCCGTTCCATCAGGAATTTACTTCGCGAATATCTTCTTGTCGGCGGTATGCCGGGTGTTGTTTGTGAATTTCTCAAGAAAAAAGATTATGATGTTATTCGCCCGATGCAGCAACAAATTTTGGATGACTATGATGCTTTAATCAAGCGCAGTTTTTCTTATGCGCACGCGGAGCGCTGCAGACGTGTCTGGCGAAGTGTACCAAAACAATTAACACACGAAAACAAGAAGTTCATGTATCGTTTTGTTGACGAAAATGCCAGAGCCCGCGAATACGAAGAAGCCATTCAGGATCTGTTAAATCTTGGTCTTATCCGTAAGCTTCCACGCATAAAATCCGCTGACCTTCCGCTCGAAAACAATATTGACATGAAATCATTTGAAATCTTCTGCATCGACCACGGTTTACTTCGTTCTATTTATAATTTACCGGTTAGCCGCGAACTGACTTTGGAAGACATTTTTAACGAATGCTCCGGCGGCGTAGCCGAACAATATGTTTTCGAAGAACTATCCGCAAAGGTCGGTTACCTATACTACTGGGTTTCCGGCGCAACTGCACGCGTTCCTTTTGTTTATGAGAGTGCGCAGGGTGCAATCCCGGTTGATCTTCGATTTGTCAAGAATAACAAAGCGCAGAACATCAAAACATTCTGCGCGAAAAACCCTGATACAAATATTACGCTCAAGATATCCCTTGAGCCGATTGCCATTAACGAAACGACCCTAAACGTACCTGCTTACGGGTTGTGGAATATGTAACATCATTTATTGTTCAAGCCATACATTTAAATCAACGACACCTTCCACACCATATAAGGAGCCATCACCTGTATATTGCCAGCCGACAAACTTATATGGGAAGTCCGGTTGATTTGAATAATGTGCTAACCATAAGGAATAATCTCCCAGGCGGGTCATATCCAGATTTGCTGCATACCAATTTCGGTTAGAGTATATCATTGGCGTATATCCCGCTTCTTTTATTGTTTCACAAAATCCTACAACCGCATCGGTTCTTGCATCATTATCAAGATTATAGGCTCTTGAATCCTCAACCTCTAAAAATTCCGTATCAATCGCGATCGGACCTTTCACCTTGTAATCCTTGATTGTATCTAATACAAACCTGGCTTCTTCTACACCTTCCTCATAATTGATTGCCTGCGAATAAAAATATACTCCCACGCGCATATTCTGCTCTGTCGCACCCTCCATATGACTCTGAAACAACTCATCCTCCACGATTTTGCCCGTGCCATATCCACGATAACCAACACGAATCATCGCAACATCAACACCCGTCGAATGAACCTTTTCCCAGTCAATATTTGGCTGATAAGCCGATACATCAATCGCAACAGTACTAATTTTATTTCCATCTGCATCGTGGTAATACATCAGTCCATCCGACTCCTCATAGAAATTTTCAAGTGAATAATCGTGTCTTGGAACCTCGTCCGCAATTTTATATAGCTGACAATCCGGAGGGGTCCCAACAATGATATAGCTTTGCTTCACAAATGCCCAGAAATTATTCTCCATCTCGGCAGCAAGCTCGTCCGGTATGAGTTTCCACTCCTTGCTGTATTCCGGAGGCTTCGGTTTGCTTTTATCTGATTTTACATTGATTCCGATGACAAAGCCAATCGCAAGTGCAACAACAACACAGGCTACTACCATCAGAATCTGCGTTATTTTTTTGTTCATATGTATATCCATTTCCTTTTGTTATTTTGCTGCTTTCTTTCGCTTTGCGGTCATGTGAATAACGAAAAAGCCAAGAGCAGACAAACCGGCTCCTATCAAAAACAAAACCGCTTTCTCAAATGCATAAAATCGAAACGTGATAAGAATCGGAAACGTTCTTGCAAACTGTATCGGATAAAAGGATGAAATTACCGCAATGCTGTTATTTATTGCATGCATAAGCATACCCGGCAGAATGCTTCCCGACACTTGTGCCACATAGCAAATAGCAAGGCCAAGCATCGCTGTTGTAAAAAACTTGACAATGCTCATATGAAAAGCACCAAATACGGCAGCCGAAAGAATAATTGCAGAAACAGTCTTCATTCTTGCAGAAAGCGCACTTTGAACAAATCCCCTAAACATAAGTTCCTCGCATATTGCCGGAAGAATAGCAATCAGAAGCAGACTTACAAAAAAACTCTGTCCGCCAACAACACTGATTGTCTGTGTTGCCTTCGCCGAACTTTCAGGGAAAAGTCCGGAAGTAAAATCGGTCACCAGAATGCCTAGGATAATCGTACCAAAAATCAATAAGATTGCACCGGCAATCATCCATCCGTTACAGACTTTCAATCGAAAGGTCTTTTTAAAATCACGTTTTGAATACCACACCGCCAAAATCGGAAGTGCCGCTATAATAAGCTGCGTCACAATCAAGCCAAGTATGGAATTGCTCAATGTCAGGCTACCACCGATATAAATAATGGCAACTGCAACTACGGCAAGCACAAGCCACATATCACTGACTGTGGGAACGCCTCCTTTTATCATATTGGAACGACGTTCAAATATCTGAACACCGGATGCACGATCCCCAAATAAGATTGCTTCACTGCTATAAATCTTGCCAAGCAGCATAATCGTCAGCATACCATAAATGACATTGGATACAAGTACAATAATGATGATTCCCATGTTTATTTTAAAGGCCAGCAAATCCCGAATCAACAAACAAATATTAGCAACCGGCACGAGTGCCATATTATTTGTAAGCTTCACATTCGGCAAAAAAGCAACAAAGGATGCAAACATAACAAGAAGCATAAGCGGTGTCAGATAATTGTTCGCTTCCTTGTAGCTCTTTGCAAAGGCACTAAAGCACATGGAAATTGCACTGATAAACACGGCAAATGCAAACACGCACAACACACCAACGAGAATCGCAGGTATGAATTTTTCGAGATGTATTGAAGTGCTATCCTCACTCACCTTTTCGACCATATTGTACATATAGGCACCGACGCCACACATCGCAACAATATTTAAAAATGCTGACACAATACCAATCGTAGCAACCGTAAGAAACTTGCTGATAATAAGCTCATGATTTGAAACCGGCAACGTAAGTACAGTCTCCAATGTTCCTCTTTCGCGCTCGCCCGCAGTCGTATCAATTGCAGGATACATCGTTCCAAGCAACAGGCTCACAACAAGCATAAAAGGCAAAACCGTACCAAGAATACTGCCGGCTGAAGCCTCTTTGCTGGCCTGATCAACAGCTGTAATGCCAATCGGCTCCAAAATATAATCTGTATCCAAACCTGCGTCTTCTATACGTTCCACGGTAAGACCTGCACTGTAACGTTCAAACAGCCTTACAATCAAATCGCCTGCATAGCTTGAATTTGTTACAGACGATAAATAATGGATCTGATACATTATTTTACCGTCAATTTCATCTGCAGTCACATAAACATCGATTTCTTCATTTAACAAGGCGGCTTCCGGGTCTTTTGCATGGCAAAGCTTAAGGGAGTTGCCATCTTCTTTTGCCGCCCTCGCAAGCGTAGTAAAAAGATCCCCATCCAAAGACATATTCATTGCCTCGAATTGAACCCGGTATGTACGTGTTTCCATATCTGTCGAAACACGTGACATCACCTGCATGCCAAGAATAAACATTAACGGATAAAGCACAAGTGGTACGACAAGCATCATAAGAACCGTCTTTTTATCACGAAGGACATCCAGCATTTCTTTTTTGTATAAGTTCTTAATTACCTTCGAGCGCATACTACACCTCCCCATTCATAAGAACGCGAAAGATTTCGCGCAGATTACTGCCGCCTGTCATATCACGCAGTTCATCGAGACTTCCCTGTGCAACAATCCGTCCGCAATCAAGCAACACAATACGGTCACAAAGCTGCTCCGCCTCTTCCATGTAATGCGTAGAATACAAAATAGCTTTTCGGTTTGCTTTCTCCTGCTTCATGAACTCAATAATTGCATTGCTGCTAATAATGTCAAGACCAAGTGTCGGTTCATCAAAAATGTAATATGCCGGACTGTGAATCAGGCATCTGGAAATCGATGCACGTTGCGTCTGTCCGGTCGATAATTTTTCAATGCGATTATCGATAAATTGATTCATATCAAGTACAGATGAAATCTGTTCAATACGTGTCTCTATTTCGCTTTCTTTCATGTCATAAACATTCCCGATAATAGTAAGCAGTTCACGAACAGAAAGGCGGCCATAAAGCTTCGTATTATTCGATAAATAGCCAATTCGGCTCTTTATCTCTCGCTCATCTGCAATCGGCATATCGTTCTCCAGAAGCAAAACTTGTCCGGAGGTTGGATGCATAAGCTTGCCCAGCATACGAAGAAGTGTCGTTTTTCCCGCGCCGTTCGGACCTAATACTCCGACAATTTCTCCCGGTGCCAAAGCAAGTGACACATCATCCACCGCTTTAAATATCGTTTTACGGTTATGCTTCTCGTTTTTTTCGAATTCTTTAATTAAGTGCTCCGCCTTTAACATATTATCTCCCATTTATGTTACAGTTTTGTATCATACTCTTCATTGCCAAGTTTAATACGCAAGACTCTCTGATTCAAAGATACTCTGTTGTACCAAAGCCCAATACGGGTCTTTAGCTTGAATCCTTTTAATTTGCACAGACATTTTGCGACCGGCTCATCAGAGAGAACGCGGAATTCTGTACGCCAGTCACTAAACATTTTTCCTTCATCATTTACATAAAGAATCTTTTTCCGTCGATTCAAAAGCTTCTTTTCATTCTTCCGATTGAACAGGAACGTAGAACCGTTTGTCGTCGATGACAAAACGATTTCAGCACCCGGAAACCGTTTCCATATTCGGAACACAAGATCATGCACCTGATGCTTATACATATAGGAAAAAGAATCATCGCATACAAAAATAATACCCTTCTTCCGAACACATTCTATACTGTCTACCCATGAAAAATCATTTAAAGCACGTGAAATGGTCTTCTCTCGATCCTGCACACCGTATATTGGTCTGCGTACCGACATAATATTGTGCGCATCCACGCTGTACCAATGAACGCGTCCATTGTCAAGACGTCTGAACATACTGCTTAATCGACACCCAAAATGAACAACTGTACAATTCGGAAATTGTAATAAATATTTGCGAACGACATTGTCGATTGTAGCCTGCGTTGCAGCAAGCATAACATCCTCATACTCAGAGCGATTCGACCACTCTCCTTCGAATTTGATTCCATGTTCATATATAAATTTAGAAGCCCATGGATCGCTAATGACGTCAGGATGACGCTTTGTCCAATCCGAGAGTACCTTCAAAGGATATAATCTCCGAATGGAGTTTTCGTATGTATGATTAATTATGTCAACCAAATAGCGATATGCATTTTTTTGTGTTTCCGTTTCGGAATGAATCATAAAATTATGCGTCTCGTCTTCAAATTCAAAGTATCTTACATTGAGACCTTGTAATTTTGCCTTTTTGCAGAAATTCGTCGCATAAGGTGCATACATATCCGCATTGCCCGATAATACAGCCACATCATCGCACAAATCCGTGTAATCCTCATAAAACGGACTTGTATATTCTGTTCTTGCAACATAATCCTTAACCCAATAGGTATTCAGGTATTCTTTCAGCTCAAAGCTGTAAAAATAATTCGTCTCTCTGTCCATGTTGTAGAGAATTTCTTTTTCGATATTGCGATCAAAAAATTCTGTATCAAGTAAAGGTGAAAGTAAAATCATCTGTTCCGGCTTTCGAAGACCATTTTTCCATGCCAAAATCGAAAGCGAAAGTGCAAGTCCTGCGCCCGAAGAATCACCCATCAATATGACCCGATCCACATCATAGCTTCTCGTCGCATCAATATACATGCGCTGAAGCATCTGAAATACATCTCTGCAATAAAAGGTCGGTGCCAGCGGATAGTATGGTACAAACAGTCCGCAACCGGTGTCTGTTGCAAGCTTTACAAGGAAGCTCCAATGTTCCGGCGTTATATTTTCCGACATACTTCCCCCACCATAAATATATACAATGTAGGTTCCGTTGAATGATTGTTTCGGAACCAAACGATAATAGTCAAAGCCATCCGCTTTCAGCTTCGTCAGGTCAAAGAGTTCGCCATCACCTGCCGGTAGCGGATTCGTAAAATTCGCATGCATCGCAATTGCACGTTCTTTGATTTGTTCTCTATTCAGTTTGCGCAATTGTTCGATTTCCTGTGATGTCATATTTTTCTCCTAAACGTAGTTAATCTATTATATCAAAAATCAAATGAAAATAAAAGAAAAAATGCCGAAAACACATCTGTCTCCGACATTTCTTTTGCATTTATTCCTTAATGCAGTCGATGGGACTTGAACCCACACCCACGTATGTGGACATGAACCTGAATCATGCGCGTATGCCAATTCCGCCACGACTGCAAATGCAATGCGTATCATAACATTTATGCGGTACAATGTCAAGTGTTACACTGTACCGCATTCTCTTATTTTATGTGTATTGGATTATTCAGCATCTGCATCATCATATACCGGTGTTGCATTCTCTACAAGAAAATCAACGACCTTATCTGCTAAGGTGTAGTACATAACCTCTTCTGCCGTATACTGTGTATCAAATGTTTCTTCATTCGGGAAACCACCCGCATCCATCATTTCGGTCTTATATGCCTTGATTTCATCATCTGTCACTGTAATATTCTCTGCGGTTGCAATTGCACAAATTACAATTTTTTCGTTCATAAAATCACGAATTGCTTCTTTGAGATATTCATGGAATGTCTCCTCTGAATCAACACCGTAACGAGCCTGAATATAATCCGGAATTGAATAACCATAAGCTTCCGCCTCTGTCTTTACGTTATCCATGGTTGTATTCAACATATCCTCCATTTCCTTTTCAGGATACTCAAGAATCGTTGCATTCTCAATAACAGTTGTTGTGACATTGCTCTCATTATAAGAGTTACTGTTCTCAGCATACTGTTCCTCTAACTTCGCACGAACAGATGCTTCATATTCTTCTACCGTCTGGCAGTCTGTATTGGATGCTACAAACGCATCATTATATTCCGGTGCAACCTTTCGAACTGCCGAAACAATGCAAATCTCAAATTGTGCATCCTTACCGTTTAATTCATCCTTGCCATAATCCTCTGGGAATGTTACGTCAATTGTAAATGTCTCACCCACCTTGTGACCGATGATACCCTCTTCAAAACCGGGAATCATACGACCGGAACCTAATGTCAATTCGTATGTCGAACCGTTTGTGCTGCCTCCTTCAAAAGCAACACCATCAATCGTCCCGTCAAAAGTGATATCTGCCACATCACCATTCGCAACAGCCTCACCGGACTCCATCACCTGCTCTGCAGCCGAATTTGAAACAAGCTGCATAACTTCGTATTCAACATCAGAATCTTCTACCGTCATCTCCATTGGATGATACTCAACACCCTTGTATTCTCCAAGCTGGCACATCGTTGCATACTTTGCAATATAGTCAGCATTTGACTCTTTCTTTTTGCCACAACCGGACATCATGCCAACACCAAGCACAAACACAAGCGCTGTACTTAATAATCTTGATTTTTTCATAATAAATATAAACCCCTTTTTAAATATTGTGTTATAATAGACATAGCATTTATACCACACTTTTCAAAAAAAATAAAGACACAATACGAATTTTCACAGAACAATCACAGTTGCTCCCTTTTTTGTATGGGTATGATTTGCTATTTTTTTTACTGTTTTTTCAGTCGTTTCATTATTATATATAGGATTCTTTTTTGCATTCATTTTTCTTGATTTACATAATTTCACACCATATGTTGTATATTTTTTATTTTTTTTACAATATTTTGTAGACAACCACTATATCTAGTGCTATAATGAAGTTCCGTGGGGAACACATACAAAATTATGAGGAGATATCGTTATGAAGGTAATTAAGAGAGATGGTCACACCGTTAATTACGACCGTTCAAAAATCATTATTGCCATCGAAAAGGCTAATGCCGAGGTAGAGCCGTGTGAGAAGGTTTCTTCCGAAAAGATCGAAGAAATCGTCCAAGGCATTGAAGCGAAAAATCGTAGCCGTATGCTCGTCGAAGATATTCAGGATATTATCGAACAGAGATTGATGGATGAAAAGAAATTCGTTCTCGCAAAGACTTACATTATCTATCGTTACACAAGAGAGTTGGTTCGTAAAGCCAACACAACTGACGATTCTATTTTAAGTTTGATTCAGAACCGTAACAAAGATGTCATGGAAGAGAACTCTAACAAAAATGCAACCGTTGCATCTACACAGCGCGATCTTATCGCAGGCGAGGTTTCTAAGGACTTAACGAAGCGTGTATTGCTTCCTGAGAAGATTTCAAAGGCGCATGAAGAAGGTGTTTTGCATTTCCACGATGCAGATTACTTCTTGCAGCCAATCTTCAACTGCTGTCTTATCAACATTAAGGATATGCTCGATAATGGCACAGTTATGAATGGTAAATTAATCGAAAGTCCAAAGAGCTTCCAGGTTGCATGTACTGTTATGACACAGATTATTTCATCTGTAGCCAGCAGCCAGTATGGCGGTCAGTCTGTTGACATTAAGCATCTTGGCAAATACCTGCGCAAGAGCTACCACAAATACAAAGACAAATTAGTTGCGGAATATGGTGACAAAATTGATGACGAAATATTGGAAAGCATGGCACAGGAGCGTTTGAACGATGAGCTTCGTTCCGGCGTTCAGACAATTCAGTACCAGATTAATACTTTGATGACTACAAACGGACAGTCACCATTTGTTACATTATTCCTGAACCTTGATCCGAAGGACGAATATGTAGAAGAAAATGCTATTATCATTGCGGAGATTCTCCGTCAGAGACTGGAAGGCATCAAGAACGAGAAGGGTGTTTATGTAACACCGGCATTCCCTAAACTTATTTATGTTTTGGATGAGCACAATTGCCTGAAGGGCGGAAAATACGATTACATCACAAGACTTGCCGTTCAATGTTCTGCAAAACGTTTGTACCCGGATTACATTTCCGCAAAGAAGATGCGCGAAAACTACGAAGGCAACGTATTCTCATGCATGGGTTGTCGTTCGTTCCTCTCTCCTTGGAAGGATGAGAACGGAAACTACAAGTGGGAAGGCCGTTTCAACCAGGGTGTTGTATCGTTGAACCTTCCACAGATTGGTATCATCGCAAAGGGCGATATGAATCGTTTCTGGGAATTATTAGATGAACGACTCCAGCTTTGTTATGAAGCATTGATGTGCAGACACAGAGCATTACTCGGTGTCACATCCGATGTAAGCCCTGTACATTGGCAATATGGTGCTATCGCCAGACTTAAGAAGGGTGAAAAAATCGATCCATTGCTCATGGATGGCTACTCGACGATTTCCCTTGGATACATTGGTTTATATGAAGTTACAAAGCTTATGACCGGCGTAAGTCATACTGACCCGGTTGGCGAAGAATTTGCACTGAAGGTTATGAAGCGTCTTCGTGAAGCATGCGACACATGGAAGAAGGAAACAGGTCTTGGTTTCGGCCTTTACGGAACACCTGCAGAATCCCTTTGCTATCGTTTCGCCCGTATCGATCAGGAGCGTTTCGGAACAATTCCGGACGTTACAGACAAGGGTTACTATACAAACTCTTATCATGTTGACGTTCGTGAGAAAATTGATGCCTTTAGCAAATTCCGTTTTGAGAGTCAATTCCAGACAATTTCTTCCGGTGGTGCAATCTCATATGTTGAGATTCCTAACATGCGTCACAACTTAGATGCGTTGGAAGAGGTTGTACGTTTCATCTATGACAATATTCAGTATGCAGAATTTAATACAAAGTCTGACTACTGCCATGTTTGTGATTATGATGGTGAAATCATTGTAAATGATGACAACGAATGGGAATGTCCACAATGTGGCAACAAAGATCACTCAAAGATGAACGTTACAAGACGTACATGCGGTTACCTTGGTGAAAATTTCTGGAATGTCGGCAAGACAAAAGAAATCAAATCCCGCGTATTACATCTCTAAAGTTTACCTTTTCAACAGGCGGTGCCAGGCAACGGCCCGCCTGTTTCTTTTATACCGTGGCCTTGTGGTGCAGGGCCTTGCCGGCAGTGCAATCAAAAGAATTGCTGATGAAGCAATTCTTTCTGACTTTGCAAAAATCTATTTTGGGAGGATGCTTTTTATGAATTATGCAGATATCAAACGCATTGATGTCGCAAATGGTCCCGGCATACGTGTATCCTTATTCGTATCCGGCTGCACACATCATTGTAAAGGTTGTTTCAACGAAGAAACATGGGACTTTAACTATGGTCAGTTTTTCTCCGAAAAAGAAGAAGACCAGATTATTGAATATTTAAAAGAGGATTACATTAAAGGTCTTTCGCTTCTTGGCGGTGAACCTTTTGAATATAGCAATCAACAATGTCTTTTACCATTTCTTCGCCGCGTAAAAGCCATTTATCCCGACAAGGATATTTGGTGTTATACAGGATATGATTTTGAAACAGATATCAAAGAAAAAATGATGGTAAAATGGCCGGAAACGCGCGAAATCATCCGTTACATCGACATACTTGTTGATGGTGAATTCATCGAAGACAAAAAGGATCTTACACTTCGTTTTCGCGGTTCCTCAAACCAACGCATCATCGATGTGCCGGAATCACTCAACAAAGGCGAAGTCGTACTTTGGAATCAAGAAGGGAGAATCACACAATGAATGTACCGGTAAATATCAAAAAGCTTAAATCAAACGCTACAATTCCGACATATGGTTCTGCATATGCGGCAGGTGCTGATCTTTACGCCTGCATTGATGCACCAATCACAATCGAGCCTTCACAGACAACCTTAGTTCCGACCGGACTTGCTATGGAAGTTCCGGAAGGCTACGCAGGTCTTATCTATGCACGTAGTGGTCTTGCCTCAAAAAAAGGACTTGCACCGGCAAACAAAGTTGGCGTAGTCGATGCAGATTATCGTGGTGAAGTGATGGTCGCCCTTCATAATCACTCCGGCATTGCCGCAACAATCGAGGCAAATGAGCGAATTGCGCAACTTGTTATCGCACCATTCCTTGCAGCAAGCTTTACGGAAGTAGATGAGCTTTCGGATACCGTTCGTGGTGCAGGCGGTTTTGGTTCAACCGGCTCACACTAATCGTTTCCATCAAAAAAAGGAGTCTGAAGACTCCCTTTTTTTGATTTTGAAGGTGGATTTATTCTACATTTAAGTGGCGTTTGCAAATGAAATTTGTAAGACCACCCATTGCGAATACGATTATAATTGCGTATGAATCCATGATTACAAACATCTGTAAAATTGATTTCAATAAATCAACTGTAACATCGCCGACATGATCGATTTCCAATTCTGTCATTAATCCGGCATGTTCACATGTGTACATTACAAGTGCCAAAACGAACATTTCAATGGAATAAAGACCAACAGCACCAACAATCGATAATAGCCTCTTATTCTTACTGAATGCATGACCAAAGCTGTAAGCTGCGTTTGTCATCCAGATTGTATTTAATGTTGTAAAGCAGGCACCAACAACAAACAGGATCAATATTCCGATAAGCAACGAATTCTCAACTGCTGTATTTTCTCCAAATAGTTCCATAATGTCTTTCATAAATTCAATAATATCACTATAGAAATTCACTCCAATCGCAATGCAAAGAGAAACTACCCATGAAATCGAGATAAAAATAGTTGTAACCACGTCGCAAATCATACGTGCAATTAACATTGTTGAAACCTTAACCGGCAATGTATGCGTAAGGTATGCCTGATCCTTGTAGAATCTCTGACGGAAGTCAAGGAACGGTAAAAATGCTGTCATTACCATGGCACCAATCACAATAATAACATACGCAAGCTTTGTGAGTGCGGAGAACGCATCCAATACCGAGCTGCATGCTACATCACTGATTTCATCAATAATACGAACAAAGATCGCCATTCCGATAAGTATAAAAATAATACCAAGTGCTTGTTTTATTCGATTTACAAATTCATTTTTAATACATTTTCCTAACATCTGAATACCTCCCTGAAGATTTCGTCAATCGACTTACCCTTCTGTGCTCTGAGTGAATCAGCATCCTGCTGACAAATAATCTGTCCCTCTTTAATAAAAATGACTTCATCTAAGATGTTTTCAATATCTGAAATCAAATGTGTGGAAAGCAAAATTGTTGCATGCTCATCGTAGTTCGTAATAATTGTCTGTAAAATGTAATCACGCGCTGCAGGATCAACACCTGCGATTGGCTCATCCAGAAGATAAAGCTTTGCACGGCGACTCATTACCATAATGAGCTGAACCTTTTCTTTGTTACCCTTTGAAAGCTTTTTGAGTACCATATTCGAATCAATTTTCAATAAATCCATCATTTCATATGCGCGATTGGCATCAAAATCCGCATAGAATTCACTGAACATATTGACAAGATTTTTAATCTTGAGTGATTCGTTAAAATACGTACGCTCCGATAAGTAAGAAACAATTGCCTTTGACTCAGGACCAACCGGGTGTCCGGCAATACGAATCTTACCTGTATCCTGCTGCAGCAAACCGGCAATCATCTTAATTAAGGTTGTCTTGCCACTTCCATTTGGTCCTAAAAGACCAATAATTTTTCCTTCTCCGATTTGTAGGTTTAAGTCGTCAAATACAGTTTTCGATAAACCATATGTCTTCTTAACACCTGTAATCTCTACTAAACTACTCATTTCTTCTCCTCCTCTAAATATTCGGATAAACGACCAAGCATTGCCTGATTGTCATATCCAAGCTCTCTCATATTACTTACAAAAGCAACAATATATTTCCGACTGAGCTCTGCTTTCATAGAATCAACATTCCCGCCGGACTCAGCGACAAATCTGCCCGATGTTCGCTGAGAAATCAATACGCCTTCTCTTTCAAGCTCCGACAATGCCTTTTGCATTGTGTTTGGATTTACGCCCGCAATAACAGCAAGCTCCCTTACAGAAGGAATCTGTGCCCCCGGTTGTAATATGCCTTGAGCGATTTGTCGTTTAATCTCTTCCATAATTTGGAAGTATATTGGTGTTTCATTATTAAATTTCCATGCCATTCAATCACCTCGTTTTGTACTATTGTACTATCTGAATAGTACAATAATACACTGTTGCATCTTTGTCAATACTTTTTTTACATTTTTTTCAAAAAAAGAAAAAGCCGATAAAACTATCGACTTTCGTAAATTATATTTATGATATTGTAATCTTTGAAAATACTTCTCCAAGCTTTCCATGGACAAGAATATCTGCATGTTGGTCTCTTGGCGTTGGTGCCATATTAACAACAACCAAATATTTTCCGCTAAAATAGTCAATCAATCCCGCCGCCGGATATACAGCAAGCGATGTACCTCCGATAATCAGCATGTCAGCCTGTGAAATGCGTGCGACTGTTCTTGATAAAATATCCTGATCAAGACCTTCCTCATACAACACAACGTCGGGTTTTACTGTACCGCCACATGCATCACATATCGGAACATCCTCTGATTGTACGATATATTTCAAATCGAAAAATTTGCGACAACGTGTGCAATAGTTTCGGTGAACAGAACCATGAAGCTCTAATACTTCTTTGCTGCCTGCCAGTTGATGCAAGCCATCAATATTCTGTGTCACAACTGCTTTAAGCTTGCCCATTTTTTCGAGCTCCGCCAGCTTCTCATGCGTTACGTTCGGCTTTGCATCCAAATATAGCATCTTATCCTTGTAGAAGCGATAAAACTCCGAAGGATTACGCATATAGAACGAATGACTGATAATTGTCTCCGGCGGATATTTGTACTTCTGGTTATATAATCCGTCCACACTTCGAAAATCCGGAATTCCACTCTCTGTCGATACGCCGGCACCACCAAAGAAAACAATGGAATCGCACGCCGCAATTGCATCATTCAATCGCTTTATTGACTCTTCAAATCGTTCATTGGCCATTATTGTACACCCTTTACATTCTTAACAAATACATTAACTGTTCCGGTAATATTATATGTCACACCATCTATTTCTGCATATGTAACGACTACATTATAATTCTCGCCCGCCACAAGCTTCGAACAGTCGATTGTCGGTGCAAGCTCTGTAATCGTAAGTTCATCGATATTATTAGGCAATCCGGATATTACAAGCTTGAAATCATCCGAGAGTGTTACCGAATATGTGCAACCACTCTGCTTGTCTTTCATTGTAATATCACGTGATGTCACTGCAATCGTTTTTTGCGTAATTTTGTCTATCGTAACATGAATTGCAACTTCAGAACTGCTTTGTGCAAGGTAGACATTTTCAGGTAAATAATCCGTCAGATCAATCGTAGTCTGTAACGTATCCTTCTGCCCGCTAACCGAAATATCATTAATACGAATCTCTGATACACCCGAAATATCATCCGGTGCACCGGCAATCATAACCGTCTGCGGCTGATAAGATACATCAGCTACCGCATAACCCTCTTCCGGACGACCTGTTAAATTAACGGAAACATCAACCTGCTTGGTTGGATATATCATCGTCGAAACCTTCACCGAGGTCTCGCTAATTTCAATACGATCATTCTCAAGCTTTTCCCCATATGCGTCGACAAGATATACCTGTCCAACCGTATCAAAGGAATCCGCTTTACCCGAAATATCTACATCCACACATACATCAGTCACACGACCGATTTCACTCTTCGGTCCTGTCAAGGTAATAAGGTTTGGTGCTGCTACATTTGATACATTGGCATATCCATCTCTTGCAGTTCCTTTTACATTGATACGAACCGGGAACTGTACACTGATTTTCTCTTCAAGACTCAGCTTCATCGTACTGTCTACAATCGTAATCGTACACAAATCCTCAAGACTGGAATCCTTTGGCACAACATGAATTTGAACCGTATTTGTCATCGACATCTCGGACAAATCTGCTGTCGCGATAAAATCAGAAGCCTTCAGACGATCTACAATCGATCTTCTGCCTTTCACAAGAATCGAAACCGTCGTTCCCTTTTCAACGGTATAAATCTGATCTAATTCTTCTAATGCTTCGCCGTTTAATTCATTTACTTCAATATCCTTGATTTCAACGGTAATTGTATAATCTGAAATATTAAGTACTACAAGCCAAAGTAAAATCGCACAAACAATCGCAAGGATTTTTAAGGCAAAATTGTCAAAAATCTTATTTTTCACGTTTTTTACCTCCTCTCCTTCGATTACGGGAACGTCTTGTTTCGACATCACGAACGCGTAATGATTCTAATTGCTTACGCAAACCTTCTGCATCCAAATTGCGGATAAGATTACCGCCCTGCGCTACAGAAATCAAACCATTTTCTTCTGATACAACAATTGTCATACTATCAGATACTTCACTGATACCAATCGCTGCACGATGTCTTGTTCCCAATTCTTTATTCAAATCATGCTGGTTTGTGAGCGGCAAATAACAGGTTGCCGAAACAATTCTGTTATTGCGCACAATAACCGCACCATCATGCAATGGTGTATTATGTTCAAAAATATTAACAACGAGCTGTTTTGTGACAACAGCATCAATACTAATACCCGTACTCTCATATTCTCCAAGTGCAACATCCTGTTCAAGAACAATTAATGCACCCGTCTTATTTTTACTCATTGCAATCGCCGCAGCGGTAAGCTCACTAATTGTTTTATCACTCAGTCGGTCACTCTTTGTACCACGATCGTCACGTGTCAACACATCGGAAATAATATTTTTTCGACCAAGCTCCTCTAACGCTCTACGAAGCTCCGGCTGGAACAAAATGATAACCGCAAGAATACCTACATTAATAGCATTCTTAAAGATCCAAAGCATCGTATTCAGCTGGAGCACAGTTGCTAAACCCATAAATGCTACAAGAACAACAACACCCTTCAAAAGTGTCCAGGCTCTCGTTTTCTTAAACCAAAGCATAAGATGATAGAGGAGATATGACAAAATAATAATCTCCAAAATATCCGTGATTGTTATATGCGGAACATAAAACCAATCAAAATATGAACTTAATGCCGTCAATATCTTATGCATTTTTTCACCCCGTGTTCATGTTAATATGACAAACTATACCTCATCATTGGAATCGCCATGTTGTTTTGGTTTCACACCTGCGAGCGGATTCCCAATCTGCTGCTGTGCATATTGCTGTTGCATTTGCTGTGCATATGCATGCTGGCCCATTTGCGTCTGCATATGCGGTTGTTGCATTTGCTGCGCATATTTCTGTTGCTGCTGTGCCTGTCTTAACTGTTGTTCGTCAGACATTGTCCTCGCATGTTTTGTTTGTCTTGGCTGTTGTTCACCTGACATTGTCTTCGCCTGTTTCATTTGTCTTGGCTGTTTTTCAACAACAGCTTTTGGTTCATCTGAAAGCTCAGCCTCCAGCTCTTTCCGTTTCGCATCCCTTGAATGAACTGCCATAGCCTGCTTCATAGCTTCCCTCGGTTTTGGAAGCTCCGGCTTTCTTTTTGAAGTAAACTTCGGAATCGCTTTTACGTAGTAATAATATTCATCATCCTCAAACTGAACGACCTCTTTATGTGCATAATCCAGTATACTCTTACACAGCTGAATAATCAGTCCGAGGAAAATCCCTAAAAAGGAACCCGATACAACCTTGCCCATGGAAATTCCGGCAGTCGTTGCCCCGTCAACAAGTAATGTCACAAGAATGTTAAGAACACCACCAATTGCAATTGCAACATAAAATGCATAGTCATAAGGCAAACGATAAAGAATGGATGTAATCATAATTACAACAGCAAAAATGATTAACAATGTCATTATTGACTTATTTTTTGAAATATTTTCAACAATGTAGTTATAGGCCTGAAAATCCTTATCGGCCGTCATATCCCCCAGCTTGATATCCCGAACAAGACGGGACACATAGTAAATCAGAGTACCAAAGGCAGTCGGAACAATTCCTGTCGGACCGGCGAATAATACGATAATAATCGGAATAACAAAATATATTTTCCACATGAACATGACCGGAACAAAAGCCAAAATCCACGCACAATTCGGAAACATACGCACATAGGTACAATACATCAAAACAAATAATAAAATATGTAACAACCCAACATCCATGGAAACTGCCATACTATTGACAATAAGTACAAGTCCTCCAAGAAGAACGGCAACAACATCCGATGCAAGTGCACTAATAAGTGCTAACAAAAATATTACGATTCCTCTATCAAACAAATCAGAATATCCATACAACTCCTGAATTGATTTAAACATAATAAATGAGAAAATAAAACGAAGCAAAGGTGCTGTAATTTCGTCGAACTTACGAATGAAATCCCGAATCGCATCTCTCACTGCTAAAACGCTCTGCATTTATCGATCTCTCCCTTCTGCATTTTGATTATTCTGATACATATAATTCTCGCGAACAACCTGTTGTCCGTTTTCTGCACGCAAACGTTCTAATTGTTCACGTTCCTGCTGTTCACGTTTTTCTCTTACCGCGCGTTGCTGCATCTCGCGTTTACGCTGTTCTTCAAGCTTTTGCGCATTCTGTGCTGCGATACGCTCATTGCGCTTATTAACATTTGCCTGAATCTCTTGTGCGCGGGCCTGTTGCGCCTCATTTTGTTGTTTCTTGATCATCGCCATACGACTAACAGAGCCTCTGGAAGTAACAGCGTCCGGAGCAACCACCTGTGGCTGTTCGTCGATAATTTTTGCTTTGACAACCTTTCCCTTAATTTTTTTGCGGTGATGTGCAGGCCCCCCCTGTAACTCAATCAAATCACGTAGATTGGAATTATACTCCGTCAGTCCCGGTCTTGCCAGTTCATATCTTACATAATATACAATCGTCGCAAAGAAAAAATATGCCACACAAAATAACACATAGGTTATTAACACTTTGTAAACCAAATCAAAATAATCAATCTCATTTAGTTTGGCAAGAATATCCTCAAACTGCATAAATATGTATATTCCGACAACGAGCCAATAAGCAAACGTTGCAGCTACAATTGTCTTAAGCACATTATAACGCACATAATCCGTCTTATAGAAGCGGCTCATTGGGATACTTTTATTTTGTTGTTCTCTCTCATAGATTTCCAGCTTTGTCATCAGGCTGACTTTTTTTTCATCTACCACTTTGCTACCTCTTTTCAGGAATTCGGCACACCTATTCCATTTTCATATTCAATATATTATATCGTACTTTACATAAGAATGCAAAGTGTTCTTTTTGTGAAGATTTTCCAAATTTCTCAGAAATGGTCATGACAGAATTCAAGCTCTGCTATTTCGCAACCTTAAAGGAACATTTCTAACACAAAAACCATGGCGCAGGCAGCTATCGAAACCTGAAAAAGACTCCGTTTAAACCATGCAAGCAAAACCGCAAGTAAAAACCCACCGGCTGCCGCATAAGTATTATTTGTAGCCTCTAAAATCGCCGGAAATGTCATAACCGAAAGTGTCACATACGGCACATAATATAAGAATGAACGTATCGTTTTATTCTTGATTTCCTTTTGTATCAATGTAAGTGGCAACACGCGAATCAAATAGGTTACTGTCGCCATTACAAGTATATATAAATAAATGTTATGCTGCATCCGTATCATCCTCCTCTACCGGAAATAAAACCGCAGCGATGCCTGCAATAATTACCGTAAGAACAATTACCTTTGTACCGGCGGATATCGATTTCACAAATGGGAGCTTCGAAAACAAAAGACTTACAACCATTGACACTGCAACAAGGCCGGCAAGGACTTTGTTTTCTCTGGCAGGCGGAATAATAATGGCAATAAACATACCATAAAGTGCTACGCTGAGAGCGCTTACAACATTTCCCGGTAAAACCGTGCCCATAATAACTCCAAGCATCGTACCCATTGCCCATGCAGGAATTGCAAGGCTCATCGCTCCATATGTGAAATACGGATTTAATTTTCCTTTCCTTGAAACCGATACTCCGAAAATCTCATCGGTAATGCCAAAGCCCATAATGAATCTATGGATGAGCGGAAAGCTTCTGTCAATCTTTTGCGAAAGCGAGCATGACATAAGCATATATCGAAGATTAATAACAAACTGCATAACTGCAAGTTCAAAGTAGGACGTTCCTGCAGCTATTGCCGAAATTGCAGCAAATTCGCCGGCAGATGTGCTATTTGTAATACTCATAATCGTTGCCTGCGCAGCCGTGATCCCTACCTTTTTTGCTGCAATGCCTAGTGTAAAGGATACTGCCAAATATCCCATTGCAATCGGGATACCACTTTTAAGGCCATCTATATAATTGGAATTATTGATCGTTTTCATCATCGTACTCCAAAGTTTTTTCGTTCTCTTTCTTTTTTAATTCCGGAATTTGTGCAAGAATAACAGAACTAAATACAAGCACACATCCAATCAATTCACGAATCTGCATACGCTCCTGCAAAAGAAACCAGCCTGCAATCGCCGCAAACACAGACTCTAAGCTCATAACAATGGATGCCACAGCCGGCTCCGCATACTTCTGTCCGACCAGCTGTAAGGTATATGCAACACCACTCGACATAATACCCGCATAAAGAATTGGGATTATGGCTCTTATTATTCCATCAAGACTTGCACGCTCGGTAAAAATACAAACCAAACCTGATAATATACCACAAGTTAGAAATTGTAAACATGACAACTTGATGCTGTCGACCTTATTATAGCGATCCGCAATCAAAATGTGTCCTGTGTAACAAACTGCGCACCCGGTAACGAGCAAATCTCCAAGGTATAAATGTGAAAATCCACCGGACATGCAAAGCAGGTACATACCAAAAATCGTACCTACAATCGAACATACAACGAACGGATGCAACTTCTTCCCTTTAAACTGAACATAAATCGCAACCATTACAACATAGGTTGCTGTAAGAAATCCCGAACGACCGGCTACCGCAACGTCATCCGGATAAACACTAATCCCCCTCTGCTGAAATCCCATCGCACAAAACAGCGCAAGACCGCAAAAAAACCCGCCCTTTATCGGCCATTTTGAAGGAATCCAAGCTTCATTTTGTTCTATATTTTGTTGTTTTCGCTTAGCACTACCGTCTCGAATTGCTATGACAAGCAACAGAAACAATGCACCTACAAATGATCTGCTTGCATTCATAGTGAATGTCTGTACAGAGTTAGCGGCGCTTGTCTGTGCGACAAACGCCGTTCCCCATATCAGAGCAGCCACAAGCAAAATCAGACTACCCTTTATATTTTTCATAATATCCTCTTAATCCATTTGATCTTTACTTTCTAGCTCGGCATCCGGTTCGCCGTTTGAAGAAAAAGTCTTAAGCAAAACAAACATTCCGATTGTTGCGGCAATACCACAAATCAAAGGAACATACCAATTCTTAGCAAAGCCTGCAATCACGTATGTAAAGCCTGAAATAATCGCTACACAGATTGCATACGGAAGCTGCGTAGACACGTGGTTAATATGATTACATTGCGCACCCGCGGAGGCCATAATCGTCGTATCCGAAATCGGAGAGCAATGATCACCACAAACCGCCCCAGCCATACATGCTGAAATCGCAATAATCATCATTGTCGAATTATTCTTAAACGCTTCAACTACAATCGGAATTAAAATTCCGAACGTTCCCCATGAAGTACCGGTAGCAAACGCAAGTAGACATGCAACAATAAAGATAATCATCGGCATAAAACTCATCAGACTTTCCGGTGTACCCTTGACAACGCCGGCGACGAACTCCCTTGCACCAAGGCTATCTGTCATCGCCTTAAGCGACCATGCAAAAGTCAAAATCAAAATAGCAGGTACCATTGCCTTGAATCCTTCCGGAACACATTCAAACAACTCCTTAAACTTCATAACCTTGCGGCCCAGGAAGAATACCATGGAAACAAGAAGTGCAAAGAAGCTTCCAAGCATAAGACCCTTCGATGCATCACATTCCGAAAATGCAGTTATGAAATCTGTTCCACTAAAGAATCCACCCGTATATATCATGCCGATAACGCAACTGATAATAAGCACTACAATTGGAAATACCAAATCGATAACTTTACCCCTTGAAGAAGGTGTCGCAGACTCAGCATTTGCAAACGGACGATCCGATGTCGTATATAAATCGTTGTTTAATATTGCATTCATCTCATGCTTACGCATAGGTCCGAAATCAACCTTCATGACAACAAGTGTAACCATTGCTACAATTGTGAGAAGTGCATAATAGTTATATGGAATCGCACGAATAAATACAGAAAAACCATCTTCATCCTTTACGAAGCCTGTAACCGCTGCTGCCCACGATGAAATCGGTGCGATAATACAAATTGGTGCTGCTGTTGCATCTATCAAGTATGCAAGCTTCGCACGGGATACCTTATGATTATCCGTCACCGGTCGCATAACACTACCAACCGTAAGACAATTGAAATAATCATCAATAAAAATCAATGCGCCAAGAAGAATCGTAACAAGCTGTGCACCGATTCGTGTCTTGATATGCGTGCTTGCCCATTTACCAAATGCCGCTGAACCACCGGCTTTATTCATCATGCAAACCATAATCCCAAGAATTACAAGGAATACAAGAATACCGACATTGTAGGAATCCGATAAAACACTTACGATTCCGTCATCAAAAATATGATTTATCGATCTTTCAATTCCGCCTTCCGTAATTCCGCCATAGAAAAATCCGCCTAAAATAATACCTACAAACAGTGAACTGTATACTTCTTTTGTGATAAGCGCAAGAAGAATTGCAACTATCGGCGGAACCAACGCCCAAAAGGTATCATACAACTGTGGAACATACTCTGCTACTTCCATTTAACCCCTCTTTTCTCTTTTGAAATACTCTGTCTTACAGAAATTTTTTACCAAGGTAAATCAGCAGACAAGAGCCAATTACCGAAACAATAATTCCGCCAATAATTCCGCTGCCACTAATTCCTAAAAGACCTAACACAAATCCGCCGACAACACCACCTACAATACCTAAAACGATATTGCGAAGCGCACTTCCTTTCGAACCCATAATGTTACCGGCAATCATACCTGACACACCACCAACAGCAATGCAAAGAATAAAACTAAATATCTTGCCTATCATTGATGCTACCTCCTTAAAAAATAATTAAGAAAATTATAGCAAATTCTATCTAAAATGTATATGCTATTTTTCGATTGAAACAACAATTTTGTTTCTGTTGAAACTCCTATGTAACAATGATAGAATAATGGCGTATTTTATTATTTGAGGTATATTATGAAACATAAGATAATTACATTTGTAAAAAAAGAAACGATTCTGGTAATCAGCCTGCTTCTAGCAGCCATTTCCTCTTGCTTTGTTTTTCCGGACAAAGAATATTTATCCTATATCGACTGGCATACCCTGATGCTTTTGTTTAGCCTTATGGCTGTTATGGCCGGATACCAGAAGCTTGGTCTGTTCAAGGTTGTCGGCGCAAATTTGCTGTCCCGCACAAAGCACACAAAGCAATTATCACTCATTCTCGTTTTCTTGCCATTTTTCTTTAGTATGCTAATCACAAATGATGTGGCCCTTATAACGTTTGTACCATTTGCTATTATCGTACTCCGCATGGCAAAGCTTGAGCACCGCATCGTTCCGATTGTTATTTTACAAACAATCGCCGCGAATCTCGGAAGTATGCTGACACCGATGGGAAACCCTCAGAATCTCTATCTATACGCACAGTCGCATATGGGAATTGGCGATTTTTTACTTCTCATGCTTCCTTACACAGTTGTCGCTGCTATTTGCTTACTGATTGCATGTTTATTTGGAAAAAAGGAAGAGCTTGGAAAAATCACATTTGAAAACGATGCAACTCTTTCCATTATACCATCGTTGTCATATGGTATATTATTTTTCCTTTGTCTTTTGTGTGTTGCTGATATTGTTGACGTCAAAATCGTCCTCATCTGTATCGTAGTTTATCTTTTCCTTTTTGACAGAAGCATCTATTCAAGGATTGACTATTCATTGCTCGGAACGTTTATCGGATTCTTTATCTTTATCGGAAATATGGAACGTATTTCGGCATTTCGTTCCTTTATCGAACACATTGTGTCCGGGCACGAAGTAATCGTTTCCATACTATCAAGTCAGATTATAAGCAATGTTCCTTCTGCGCTTTTGTTATCCGGTTTTACGTCAAACTTTAAGGCACTGATTATCGGTACAAATTTGGGCGGACTCGGAACACTGATTGCATCAATGGCAAGTCTTATTTCATATAAACAAATCGCCCGGGAATACCCGGACGATCGCGGATGTTATCTTCGTTTCTTCTCAATTGCTAATCTTTTGATGCTTGCTCTATTACTCGGATTAATGCTCCTTCTTTGACTTTTTCTTTTTCCTTGTTGATAACACATATTTGTTCGCAATTGAAAGACCTATCTTATACGGAAGCGGACGCAGCTTGCGATCTGCTTCTTTTAATTTTTTCCGAATCTCAATTCCTTGCGGACAATGCTGTTCACATTTTCCGCATGCAATACACTGACTTGCAAAACCGGGGTCCTTGCGAAGACCAACCGTCTGTGCATACTCATGTCGGCCGGCTGATTTCTTTTCGGCATACATGGAATTGTAACAGCGGAAGGTTGCAGGTATATCAACATTCTTTGGACAAGGCATACAATAATTACAGCCTGTACAAGGTACTTTGATATTATCATTAATACTTTTCTTAATCTGTGCAATCATTTCACGGTCGCTATTATCAAATTCATGTTCTTGAACCTCCGATGCAATGCGTGCATTCTCATCAAGCATTTCCATGGAATTCATACCGGAAAGCACGCATGTAATCTCCGGCTGTTCCCAGAGCCAGCGAAGCGCCCACTCTGCAGCAGAACGTTTTTTGTCATGCTTTTCGATGAGATTTCTTGCCTTCTCCGGTAATAGATTCACAAGGCGGCCTCCGCGAAGCGGTTCCATAATAATAACCGGAATCCCCTTCTTGGCCGCTGCCATAAGACCTGTGCGTCCTGCCTGGGTGTGCTCGTCCATATAATTATACTGAATCTGCGTAAAATCCCAGTCATACGCATTTAACACCTCCAGAAACATCTCTGTATTGCCGTGATATGAAAAACCGACCTGACGGATACTTCCATCTGCTTTGTGTTTTTCAATCCATTCAATTATGCCGTTTTTCTTGAGATTGTTCCACGATTCTATATCCGTAATCATGTGCATCAAATAATAATCAATATAGTCGGTCTGCAACCGCCGTAATTCTTCATTGAAAAACTTATCAATACTTTCCGGTGTCTTTACGAGATACTGCGGAAGCTTTGTTGCAATTTTTAGTTGTTCACGAATGTTGTTCTTAGCAATAATCTTACCGAGACACTCTTCATTTCCGGAATACAGATACGCCGTATCATAATAATTGATTCCAAGTGCAAGGCCGTGAAGAACCTCTGCCTCTGCTTTCTCAAAATCAATATTTTTGCCTTTCCTTGTAAAACGCATACAGCCGTAGCCTAAAATTGATATGTCATTTCCGTATTTATCCTTACGATATTGCATTAAGCCTCTCCCTTCAAACGCAAAAATAGAGTACCGACATTTTCATCGATATATTTGTATGGGAATTTTTCAAAATCCTGTCGCGTATTTGTACCGGTTAATACTCCGGCGAAGTCAACCCCCGCACGCATCGCAGCCTCTGCGTCAATCACATGGTCACCAACATACAATACTTCATTTTGCGCAATCCCAATTGTATCAATCGCTTTGATGATTCCTTCCGGAGATGGTTTTTTCTCCTTGACATCACCGCCACCGACAATAACCTTTGGCAACCGGTCGACACCATACTTTGCCAGAATATCTCGTACGCGGAAGCTTAGCTTCGTAGAAACAATCCCTACGTCAATTCCCATTTGCTTTAATTCTTCAAGCATTGTAAGGGCATAAGGATATACAAGTGTTCCGTCCGTAAGCACCTCGTCTGCCTTCTCTTTATAGAGCGTCTCAAATCGTTCGATTAATGCCGCATCTGTTTTTCCTGTCAGCTGAACGAACGCATTTGCAAGTGTCATACCAATTGTAAATCTCACACTCTCACGATCCGGTGCAGGCAATCCGATAGTGGAAATACCATACTGAAAGCATGTAGTAATTGCATCCGTTCCATCCCCAAGGGTGTAATCAAAATCAAATATAATAGCCTTGTATTTCATATCGACTCCTCTCGTATATACAACAAATCAAAATCAGAAAGAATTTGTTCATCCTATTCAGAAGAATTTGCTTTATCATCAAATTTTTTATTGTGCTGGCGGTAGGGCCCTGCGCCACAATGCCGCGGTAACAAACACAGTAAGGCCCGACCGAAACTTTTCAAGTCGAGCCTTACTGTTATTGTATATCAATATCTAACGGTTTGTCTATCTCTTCTCCAACATATTTTCCGTCTTTCTTCCTTTGTCGCACGCATTCCGATAAGAGATATTCAATTTGTCCGTTCACAGATCGAAAATCATCCTCCGCCCAAGCGGCAATCGCGGAATATAATTTTTCGGATAATCTAAGAGGTACCTGTTTTTTTTCAGCCATTAATATAAACTTCCTGAATTAACTACCGGCTGAGCATCGTGGTTGCCGCATAATACCACAAGCAGGTTCGAAACCATTGCAGCCTTTCGCTCCTCATCAAGTTCGACAAGCTGCTTCTCATTCAAACGTTCCAATGCCATCTCAACCATACCTACCGCACCATCTACAATCATCTTTCTAGCATCGATTATTGCAGATGCCTGCTGACGCTGAAGCATAACAGAAGCAATTTCCGGAGCATATGCAAGGTATGTAATACGTGCTTCGATGATTTCAAGACCTGCGTCTGAAACCTTATTCTGAATCTCCTGTTTGATTCGCTCTGCTACAACCTCTGCAGAACCACGAAGGCTACCCTCATCTGCCTGACCGTCACCGGTTGTATCAACATTCGTTGCAACATCATACGGATATATACGAACGATATTACGAAGTGCACTGTCACACTGCAAAGATAAGTACTCCTTGTAATTATCTACATTAAACACAGCCTTTGCTGTATCTGTAACCTTCCAAATTACGGCGATACCGATTTCAACCGGGTTTCCGAGACAATCATTAATCTTCTGTCTGCCGTTATTTAAGGTCATTGCCTTTAATGAAATTTTCTTACTTGTTCCTTCAACAGAAACCGCAGCTGCCTCTGTTGCGATTTTGAGAGAGCCTGATGAGGCTGTATCACCACTTTGTGCAAGTCTTGTCTTTGCCGCAGGATTTACGGCACTACAAAATGGATTTACAGCATAAAAGCCCGGCTCGCGAATCGTACCTTTATACTGACCAAACAATGTAAGGACAAGTGCTTCCTGAGGCTTTAATACTTTTAATCCGCAAAGCGGAATCCAACCAAACGACAAAAAAATAATACATATCACAAGCAACGGAATTCCGATTTCTTTTTGCTCATTCTCACTCAAAATACCACCACAAACCGTTCCTACTATTGCCGCAAAAAACAAAACGATATAGCCAAGCAATACAACCATACCATTTTTCTTCGCTGTGTAAATCTTTTCTTCCATAATTTTTCCTTCTTTCTTATCATTTTTGATTCGCCAAATATAGGTCAAATAAATACTTTGAATGATTTAATATTTATCTGATATCAAAAAGATATCATTATTATATTGGGTTGTCAAGTGGAATTTCGTAATGTGAACCGTAATGTGAACGTAATGTGAATCCGTCAAGTGGAATTTCTGAATATTCGTAATGCGAATTTTTAAATTCCGTAATGCGAATTTTTAAATTCCAGTTTCCCTTGTTTTGTTATATTAAAATTTAAAATATAGTTTGTCCCAAAACTTCCATCATCCTATTCCGAGCGTCCGTCAATTGATAGTATTTCCGACGATTTGGGTATAGAGCTGTTGTTTCTTGCTCTGTACCCATATTTTTTTTGGCTCGTGGGTATAGCGCTGTTGTTTCTTGCTCTGTACCCACATTTTTTTTGGCTCGTGGGTATAGAGTTGTTTTTTCTTGCTCTGTACCCATATTTTTTCGGGCTCGTGGGTATAGCGCTGTTGTTTCTTGCCCTGTACCCACATTTTTTCGGGCTCGTGGGTATAGAGCTGTTTTTTTCTGCTCTGTACCCATATTTTTTCGGGCTCGTGGGTATAGCGCTGTTTTTTTCTGCTCTGTACCCATATTTTTTCGGACTCGTGGGTATAGCGCTGTTTTTTCCTGCTCTGTACCCATATTTTTTTTGGCTCGTGGGTATAGAGTTGTTTTTTCTTGCTCTGTACCCACATTT
>SAMEA3663026__coassemble_247_pt1 | contig 69017 bp, 61 predicted proteins | sample SAMEA3663026__metabat2_low_PE_012 | metagenome-assembled genome bin SAMEA3663026 (sample SAMEA3663026) | pig gut metagenome | biome: pig gut; feature: pig-associated habitat; material: faeces | place: France | collected 2012
CACGCGATTGAAAATTTTTGGGTATCAGGGAAGAAAAGAATCGTATGTACCCACGTATTCGAAATTTCGAGGATGCCGGATTTGCTTTTGGCAAAATATCACCAAATTTTATGGTAATCTTTTTTATGAAAAATGAAACAGATTATTGTCAGCGATTTCATAACGGAAATCTACAATAATCATAACGGAAATCTACAATGACTATAACGGAAATCTACAATGACTATAACGGAAATCTACAATGACCATGATGAAAATCTGCAATAATCATGACAGAAACCAGCAATGATTTTGACAGAAACCTGCTATGAAGCTGACAAGAAGCTGACAAGAACCTAACTTAATATATTCTTTACTAAATTATTATATTTTGCTATAATACTTCACAACACTAAAGTGTGCTTGCGAAGTGTTTTTTATTGCATAGAAAAGTGTTTCACACATCCTATGCAATAAAAAAGACACTTCATGTCAGGATGCGCACTCGTACACAGAAGAGGTAGATGTTTGATTCATGCCAAAGGAGGAATGAAATGATGGAAATAAACGGAACAATGATGCAGTATTTTGAGTGGGATTTGCCTGCGGACAAAACACTTTGGAAGCAGCTTGCTGAGGATGCACCTAAGCTTAAAAAAGCAGGTATTTCAGCCGTTTGGATGCCGCCTGCATACAAGGGAGCATCCGGTGTACAGGATGTTGGATACAGCGTGTATGATCTTTATGATTTAGGGGAGTTTAATCAGAAGGGTACTGTTGCAACAAAGTATGGTACAAAAGAAGAATATCTCTCTTCCATTAAGGCTTTGCACAAGCAGGGGATTTCTGTGTATGCTGATATCGTATTAAATCACAAAATCGGTGCTGATGAGGTTGAGGAAGTATCCGCACAGGAATTTAACGAAATAAGCCGTGCGCAGATGATTGGTGAACAGCGTACGATTGGCGCATGGACAAAGTTTACATTCCCGGGTCGTGGCGGCAAGTATTCTGATTTTACGTGGAACTGGAAGCATTTTGACGGTATTGACTGGGATCAGGATCGCGCAAAGAAGTCAATTTTCTGTTTTGAAGGTAAGACATGGGACCAGAACGTTGATGTCGAGTTTGGAAATTATGATTATCTTATGGGGGCTGATGTTGACTTTTCGAATCAGGAGGTGCGCGAAGAGCTTACTCGATGGGGTAAATGGTATACGAAAGAGGCAGATTTGGATGGATATCGTCTGGATGCCGTAAAGCACATCGATAAGTATTTTTATAAAGACTGGATGCGTGCAATGAAGGAAGATTCAGGCAAGGATTTATTTGCTGTTGGTGAATACTGGCACTGGGATGTAAATCAGTTGCAGGATTACATAGCAGCGACAGAGGGAGAGGTAAAGCTTTTTGATGTACCGCTTCATTTCAATTTCCATAATTGCTCAAAGGCACATGGAAATTATGATTTGCGTACGATTTTTGATGGCACGCTTACAAAGGTTAATCCGATTTGTTCGGTGACCTTTGTGGATAATCATGACAGCCAGCCGGGACAAGCTCTTTTTTCGTGGGTTGAAGATTGGTTTAAGCCTATGGCATATGCTATGATTTTACTCCGTCAGGAAGGCTATCCATGTGTATTCTATGGTGATTACAAGGGAATTCCATCGGAGCGCGTAAAATCAATGAAGACAGTAATTGATAAGCTTCTTAAGGTGCGCAAGCAGAAGGCTTACGGACCACAGCACGATTATTTTGATGATTATAACTGTATTGGATGGACAAGAGAGGGCGATGACGAGCACAAGGATTCCGGACTTGCTGTTGTTCTTTCCGACGGCACAGGCGGAACAAAGCATATGTATATCGGTAAGCAGTTTGCAGGTTGCCATTTCTCCGATATTTTAGGAAATGCAAAATACAACATCAAGATTGATGAGGATGGTTTTGGTGACTTCTATGTGAATCGTGATTCGGTTGCAGTCTGGGTTCGCAAAGAGAATAAGAGATAGGTGGAAAAATATGGGAAAGACAATTCGAACAGACGCAGTAAAGGATTTGTTTCAGGCGATTTTGACTTTGGAAAACGAAGAAGAGTGCTTTCGCTTTTTTGAAGATGTATGTACCGTAAATGAAGTATTGTCAATTGCACAGAGATTTGCTGTTGCAAAAATGCTTACAGACAATCATACTTATCTTGAGGTTGCAAAGGAAACCGGTGCTTCAACAGCGACAATCAGTCGTGTGAATCGTTCGCTCAATTATGGCAATGATAGCTATCAATTGGTTTTTGAACGAATGAATAATAAGAAATAAGGAGATGACATTTTTGGACGTAAACCCCATTATACAACTCGTAATAATCATTTGTTTATTAGTGTTGTCAGCTTTTTTCTCTTCTGCTGAGACAGCGCTTACAACTGTAAATAAGCATAAGTTGCGTGCACTTGCAGATGAGGGCAGCAAACGAGCAAAAAAGGTACTGAAAATTACCGAAAATTCTTCGAAGCTTCTAAGTACCATTTTGATTGGTAACAATATTGTGAATATTGCGGCGTCAGCGCTTACAACAACATACGTTACACAGGTATTTGGCAGCAAAATGATTGGCGCAGCAACCGGAATTCTTACATTTCTTGTACTTATTTTTGGTGAGATTACGCCAAAGACCTTTGCCTCACATTTTGCAGTGCAATGGTCGATGATTATTGTATATCCGATTGCAGGACTTATGATTGTTCTTACGCCGTTTATTTGGTTACTGAATATTATTACAGGGGCGATATTTAAGCTTTTCCGTATGGATCCGAATGAGAATCCTAATGCTATGACAGAATCCGAGCTTCTCACCATTGTAAATGTGAGCGAGGAGGAGGGTGTCATTGAGCAGGAAGAACGCGTGATGATTTCGAATGTTGTGGACTTTGGTGATGCGCTATCCAAAGACATTATGATTCCAAGAGCAGATGTTGTTCTTGCGGATGTAAATTCGACATATGATGAGCTTGTTGCTTTGTTTATGGAGGAAACATATTCACGTATTCCGATATTTGAGGATTCAAAAGATAACATTATCGGTATTCTCTATTTGAAGGACCTTTTCTTCTACAGTCAGGTAAATGATATTGAATATTTTGATATTCGAAGTATTCTTCGTAAACCGATTTTTGTTTATGAATATCAGAAAACGAGCAAGATTTTTGCGGAGATGAAAACTAGCTCAGTCAGTGTCGCAGTCGTATTAGATGAGTATGGAGTTGCAGCGGGTATTATCACGATGGAAGACTTGGTCGAGGAAATCGTCGGTGAGATTCGTGATGAATATGATGAAGATGAAAATGACCTGATTCGCAAATTAGATGAAAATGAATATGACATTGACGGCTCAATAAAGCTTGATGATTTAAATGATGTGCTTGGTACAAAGCTTGCATCAGAAGACTATGATTCTCTTGCGGGATTTGTTATTCAGATTATGGATAAACTCCCCGGTGAAGGAGAAGAGACAGATTATGAAAATATTCATTTTAAGGTTGGAACTGTGAATCGAAATCGTATCGAAAGAGTTTTCCTTACGATTACACCGATAGAAAATGACGAGCAGGAAACAGTAATAGAAGAAACAGATGAAAAAATAGCATCTGAAGAGGAATAAAAACACAAGAAGGAATTGCTTTGCGAAGCAATTCCTTCTTGTGTTTCGTTACCGCGGTCTGGTGGCACGGGTACTGTTATAGAATTGATTGGAAAAAAGCCTGATTTATTTTTTTTTAGGCTTCTTTGAATCGGATGCTGTTTGTTTGGCAGGATTTTTGGAAACTGGATTTTTTGCAGTTTGGGAAGCTTTTGCCGGAGCTTTTACCGGGGCTTTTACCGGGGCTTTTGCTGCCTCGTTTTTTGCAGGTGTTTTTGATGCTTGTTTTGAAGCAGCTTTTTTGACTGCCTGCTTCGCAGCTTTTCTTTCGGCCTCCGCTTGCGCCTGTGCTTCTTGTTTTGCATTTTCCTGCTGTTCTCTCATATCGTCGATGATTTTTTCCATGAGCTTGCGCTTTGTGAAAATATCATAGGCAAGAGATGCCAGGAAGTTGAATTTTTGAAGATATTCGTCATCCTTTGAAAGCTTGTTTTTCATAACAATCTGCTTTGCGTTGACGATGCTGTTTTCAACATTAAAATACTGATACTTCTCCAATTCATAGAGATTTTCGTAAATTTCTTCTAAGTTGTGACTTGCTTCTTCGTTATCATAATAATCCGAAATCATTGGTGAGAGTATTGTCTGAATATCACTAATCGGCATTACACTCTTTAAATAGTAAATATAGATCAGAAGAATTAAATGGTCTTTTGAGTAGCGCTTTTTGTTGGACGGTGGAAGAAGCTCATTCTTCGTGTAGTTGTTAATCATTGTTTTTGTGAGCGTTTTGTCGTCTTCTGTGCGCTTGTTTGCAGAGAGTCGCTTGTTCATAAAATTCGTAACCTGATCCATATATAATTCGATGGATGGCAAATCCTTTGGGTCGATGAATCCAAGCTTAATCCATTCACGTATTTGTTTTTTGATTTCATCTCTGCTTGTCATGGCATTTCTCCTAAATGATACATCTCGTTTACAGACTTTTATTATATAGTAATTAAAACCATATGTAAACATGAAAAGTCAATGAAGTTTTTTCGAATAATAGAATAATAGAAAAATAACACAAGAAAGTTGTTGACAATATCATATAGATATGATAGATTATATGGGTATGTTGAAGAAGCAGAGTATCCACTCTCACCTTAGCGCAAGTAGGCGACTCGGGTTAATAGCACGATATAGGTATTCGTATTGTAGCATTTGTGTGGATAGTTTGTCTATCCACTTTTTTATTTTGTATAGCACAGGAGGTGCATCTTTATTAGCGAAGTATTACTTAACGAACAGATTAGAAGTAAGGAAGTACGTGTCATTAGCGAGACAGGCGAGCAGCTTGGCGTTATGACCAACAAGGAAGCTATGAAGCTTGCTGAGGATGCGGGAGCAGATTTGATTTTGATTGCTCCGACAGCGAAACCACCGGTTTGTAAGATTATGGATTTTGGTAAATATCGTTATGAGCTTGCTCGTCGCGAGAAGGAAGCCAAAAAGAAACAAAAGACGATTGAAATCAAAGAGGTTCGTCTTTCACCAAACATCGATACAAACGATCTTAACACAAAGATTAACATGGCGAAGAAGTTCTTAGCTAAGGGTGACAAGGTAAAGGTTACTTTACGTTTCCGTGGTAGAGAACTTGCGCATGTAAATACATCAAAGGCAATCTTAGATGAGTTTGCCGAGTCTCTTTCAGATATTGCGACAGTTGACAAACCGGCAAAGTTTGAAGGAAGAAGCATGATTATGTTTTTAGCTGCAAAACGCTAGAACAATTTATAGAATTTAGGAGGAAGAACAATGCCAAAGTTAAAGACAAAGAAGGCAGCAGCAAAGCGCTTTAAGAAGACAGGAACAGGTGAATTAAAGAGAAATAAGGCTTACAAGAGTCATATCCTTACTAAGAAGACAACTAAGAGAAAGAGAAATCTTAGAAAAGCTACTATGACTGACGCTACAAACAGCAAGGTTATGAAGCAGATCTTACCATATTTATAAGATTGATTTAGGAGGAATAGACAAATGGCAAGAATTAAAGGTGGCGTTGGTGCCAAGAAGAGACATAATAGAGTATTAAAGCTCGCTAAAGGTTATAAGGGAGCTAGATCGAAACAGTATAGAGTAGCTAAGCAGTCAGTTATGAGAGCTCTTACAACAGCTTATGCTGGTAGAAAGCAGAGAAAGAGACAGTTCAGACAGCTTTGGATTGCACGTATTAATGCAGCAGCAAGAATGAATGGTCTTTCATACAGCAAGCTTATGCACGGCTTAAAGTTAGCTAACGTAGATCTTAACCGTAAGATGCTTTCAGAGATGGCTATTAGCGATCCGGAAGGCTTCACAAAGGTTGTAGAGGTAGCAAAGTCTAAGTTATCTTAATCGATTAACGGTTACATTATACCCTGACATTGTACCGCCCTCAAAAAGTTAGATTCAAAATCTAACGATTGGAGGTCGTTACAAAATGTCAGGGTATTTTTTTTACAAAGAAAGATACTTCGTGCCAGGATGTTCACTTGCGCGCAAAGTATAGGTAGAAAAAGCAACCGGGTTCGTCGTGAGAGTCTTGCAAGCAAGACCTTTTTTATATGTCATAAGATATGTTCAAAACGTTGGGAAATGGTATATGGCTATGCACGAGGAGAAAAAAACAAGTAAAACTATTTCAAACATAAACTAGAAAAAGTTTTAAAATAGTGTTGACAAAGAAGTATACTCATGATAATATACTACTTGCGTCAGTCAAAAGACGATTGACATGCGGGAGTGCTGGAACTGGCAGACAGGCTAGACTAAGGATCTAGTGATGGCAACGTCGTGTGGGTTCAAGTCCCATCTCCCGCATTATTTTAAGAAAAGGAAAGCCTACGATTAGGTTTTCCTTATTTTTTATTGCATAGGAAAGTGCTTCACACATCCTATGCAATAAAAAAGACACTTCGTGTCAGGATGCGCACTCGCACGCAAAGTATATGTTGCAAAAGCAACCGCGCTCTTGTGGCGCGGGGCCCTGCCGGCAGTGCAATCAGAGAATACATTTTGGAAGCGAAAAAGCAGCACCCGGAAAAGATACATTTTATGAAAGATTCGGATTTGCGAAGAGTTTAGGAATGAAAAAACTGATTGAAAAATAGTTTTTTCGGATGATTGATATGTAGCACATGCATGTATGTGTATTTTAGGAGGTAGTCATGGGCAAGAGAAGCAGACAAAAATCAGTAGAACGCTATCGATTAGGTATACGTCCGTTTGACGTTGTAGGATTTTTGTATTTATTTGCAATGTTTGGGATCTTTCCTTGGTTTATGAATAATAAATATTTTAATATTACAATTACAAGGTATCGCTTTTTTATGTGGAGCAGTATTCTGTTTATTATTCTTGTTATTGTTGCTTTCGTTATTGATTATACGATATTAAAGCATTACGGAATCAACGAAAAGCCGTTCGATGCAAATGTTTTTGACAAAACGAAAAAAACGCATTACAATCCTTTGTTCTGGATTGAAGCATTTGCGATTGCAAACGTGTTTTCTTTTGTATTAGCGGAAAATCGCAAAAACGCATCAACCGGTGAACAGGGAAGATTTTTGGGCGTGTGGTTTTTCATTTGTGCCATGGGGGTTGTTTTATTACTTCGTATTCGTGTGAAGGAAACTGTTCTGGCAGTATTTGAGATTTCGGCATTGTATGCTGCAATCGTTGCAATCTACCAGCATCTTGAACCGGTTTTAAAACAATCGTTCTTAAGCAAGTTACCATTTGCGCATTATAAGGATGATATGGCTGAAAAGTACCAAAAGACGTTTATGTCGACATTTGGAAATATTAATGTGGTTGCAAGCTTTCTTGCGATTGCTGTTCCTGTATTGCTTTGTATTTTTGTTTACACAAACAAACTGTGGCATAAAATTATGTCCGGGTTTGTATTATTTGCTTCGAGCATGACAATTATGGTTGCAAACAGTGATAGTGCATATCTTGGAATAGCAGTTGCTGTTATGCTGTTGTTTTTCATCGCCCTGCGTGACGATAAGCTGCGTTATTTTTTTGCAGGTATTGTAATACTTGCTGCAGGATATTTTACGATGACAATGCTAAATCACACTGTGTTGGATGATTATGATAAGCGTGGAGGATTTGCAGAAACCTTGGACAAACCTAAGGTTATACTCGTTATGCTTATCGTTGCTGTCGTTGTATTTGTTACATGGCTTTTGGTGGAGCGATTATTTGGAGATAAGCTTTCGAAGATAAATAAGAAAAAAATATGTATAATCATTCTTTGCCTGATTGCTGTTGTATTTGTTGTGGCTGTAATTATCGGGGTCAAAATGAAAATGAATCTGTTTCATTTTAATTATAAGTGGGGGACTTACAGAGGTTATATTTGGACGAAATGCGGAGAAATATTCCGGGATGCAGGTCCGTTGCGTAAGCTGTTTGGTTATGGACAGGAATCACTGCTTTCTATTATGCAGGGCAGGTATTATGATGAGATGCTTATGGTCACAAATAAAGTATATGACAATGCACACAATGAGTTATTGCAATATCTTGTGACAACAGGTTTACTTGGTATGGTAAGCTATATCGGATTGTTTATTTCATCCGTTATATATATTTTTAAACGTGCAAATAAGCGGGTAATTGCAAATGTATGTATCGTTGCTATGGTCGGATATTTTGCGCAGGCGATAATTAATATCAGTCAGCCGATTACAACGCCATTTTTCTTTATATTTATGGCACTTGGGCTTGGATATGTAAGTGATGTACGCAATGAGGAGGATGTAAATGGTTAATTTGCTTATAAAGACTTTTGTCAAGGATTATGAAAATGTGACCGATAATCAGGTGCGCGGACGATATGGAATGCTAAGCTCCTTTGTCGGAATATTCTGTAATATATTGATTTGTTCGGCAAAGTTTATCATTGGATCACTTGTGCATTCGATTTCCATTATCTCAGATGGGTTTAATAACCTCTCGGATTGTGCGAGCTGTATTGTAACAATGTTTGGCTATAAAATGGCTTCAAAGCCAGCAGACAAGGATCACCCATTTGGTCATGGACGAATGGAATATCTAACCTCTCTTATTATTGCGGCTGTCATTGTTCTTGTAGGTGGTGAGCTTTTAAAAACATCCGTTACAAAGATTATTCATCCGACGGAAGTCAAATTCACAGTTGTAGCAGTTGTTGTACTCGTTCTTTCGATTGCGATTAAGATTTGGATGGGATATTTTAATAATAAGCTCGGCAGACGTATTAATTCGAGTGTTATGCTGGCGACAGCAAAGGACAGCTTTAGCGATGTTGCAGCAACATCAGCCACACTTATCGCTCTGTTTGCATCAATCTGGACGGATTTGCCGATTGATGGTGTGATGGGGGTAATTGTATCCGTTATTATTTTGATTGCCGGTTTTGGGATTATCCGGGAGACTGTTGATCAGCTTCTTGGTAAGCCGGCAGATGAAGAACTTGTCGAGCAGTTAAAAAAGGTGGTTAAGGATAACAACGTGTCGCTTGGCATGCATGATTTGATTATTCACAGCTATGGTCCCGGCAATTTAATCGGCAGTGTTCATGTTGAGGTAGATGCGAAGGGAGACATTCTATCGATTCATGATGCGATTGACGAATTAGAGCGTGAAATATATGAGAAGCTGCAAATTCAAATGACAATTCATATGGATCCGGTTGAAACGGATAATGAAGTTTTAATTACATATCGTACGCGAATGAATACTTTGATTAAAAATATAAACAGTAAGCTTTCTATGCACGATTTCCGGATGGTTGCAGGACCAACACATACAAATCTTATTTTTGATGTTGTAATCCCATACGACGAAAAATGTGATGAAAATGAGATTCGCGAAAGTATCAGAAAAGAATTGAGCAAGGAAGATAGTACATTTTATGCCGTAATCACGTTTGATAAAAGTTTTTGTTAGAATTGACAATCGTAATTTTATGATTTATAATCGGCTTATTATATGAAAAGGCATTGAAGGGAACAAGTAGTTTCAGACACCTGTTACAGAGAGTTGTCGGTTGCTGAGAGACGCAATAAGGCCTGTGAATGAATACATCCCGGAGCTGCTTCCTGAAATCATAGTAGGGTTAGACGGAGTAATGCACGTTATCGCATTGAAGTATGCTTGTACTCGCTGAGGCAGTTGTTGTGAGATGGCTGTAAATTAAGGTGGTAACACGAAGAATTTTACTTCGTCCTTAGGTTTTAAGGACGAAGTTTTTTATTGCATAGGAAAGTGCTTCACACATCCTATGCAATAAAAAAGACACTTCGTGTCAGGATGCGCACTCGCACGCAAAGTATATGTTGCAAAAGCAACCGCGCTCGGCGCGAGAGTCTTGCAAGCAAGACTCTTTCTTGTTTACCGCGGCCTTGTGGCGCGGGGCCCTTCCGGCAGTGCAATCAAAAGTATTGCTGATGAAGCAATTTATCTGAACAGTTATAAATGAAGAGGAGGAACAGACATGCAATTGTATGATGAATTAGTTGCAAGAGGTTTAATTGCGCAGGTTACAAATGAAGAAGAAATCAGTAAATTAATTAACGAGGGAAAAGCAACCTTTTATATTGGATTTGACCCGACGGCAGACAGCTTACATGTTGGTCATTTCATGGCTCTGTGTTTAATGAAACGTTTGCAGATGGGCGGCAACAAGCCGATTGCTTTAATTGGCGGTGGTACTGCTATGATTGGCGATCCGTCCGGACGTACGGATATGCGTCAGATGATGACAAAGGAAACCATTGCACACAATGTTGACTGCTTTAAGAAACAAATGAGCCGATTTATTGACTTTTCGGATGACAAGGCATTGTTAGTAAATAACGCTGACTGGTTACTGGATTTAAATTATGTTGATGTTTTGCGTGAGGTTGGAGCGCATTTTTCCGTGAATCGTATGCTTACTGCGGAGTGCTATAAGCAGCGTATGGAGAAGGGACTTAGCTTTCTTGAGTTTAACTATATGATTATGCAGAGCTACGACTTCTATGCTTTATACCAGAAGTACGGCTGTAATCTTCAGTTCGGCGGCGATGATCAATGGTCAAACATGCTTGGTGGTACAGAACTTATCCGTCGTAAGCTCGGCAAGGATGCACATGCTATGACAATTACATTGCTCCTTAATTCAGAAGGTAAGAAGATGGGTAAGACACAGAAAGGTGCGGTTTGGCTTGATCCTAATAAGACAACGCCTTTCGAGTTTTTCCAGTACTGGAGAAATGTTGCGGACGCAGATGTCATTAAGTGTTTGAAGATGCTTACGTTCCTTCCGTTAGAGCAGATTAAAGAGATGGAAGTCTGGGAAGGCAGCGAGCTTAATAAGGCAAAGGAAATCTTAGCATATGAGCTTACAGCACTTGTACACGGCGAGGAAGAGGCTAAAAAGGCATTGGATGCAGCAAAGGGACTCTTCGGAGGCGGAAATACCGAAAATATGCCTACAGCTGAAATTACAAATGAAATATTCAAGGATGGATCAGTTGACCTTATCTCGTTACTTGTATCGTCCGGATTAGTTCAGTCACGTAGTGAAGGTCGTCGTGCAATTGAGCAGGGCGGTGTCGCTGTCAATGGCGAAAAGATTACGGATATTGCAGCTGTATTTGCACCGGAAGCATTTGCTGAAGAATTTGTGCTTCGCAGAGGAAAGAAGAACTTCCGTAAGATTACACTTATGTAGATGCGTAAAAAAAGAAAAACTCGCAGGTATGAACGATAATCGTTTGTATCTGCGAGTTTTTTGTCTTGATGCAAGTGCCGGGATTTAGTATTATTATAGGTAAAGTGTTGGGCGTTTCCTTTTTAGATGAATGTTTTGATTCATGGGGGTTAAGAGATGTATCGAGTTATGGATGAAACGGAGATTTTGATTCGACGGATGCAGGATCTTCGAATGGTTCATTTTTATAATTTAGCCGGAAAAAATGCTTCGGCGGATGGTGTATTATCCGTTGCCGTATATTATGGAGAAAATGGGCAGTTTAATCTTTCGGCCTTGGACAAACATTTTGATTTGCTAGTGGAACAGATTTTCTGTCAGTATGCACAAGCGGAAAACAAGAAGGCAATTATTGCTGATGATGATACGCGTGCAATATTAGAACATGGCGTTATAGAGAAAAAAGATGGCGGCTGGTTAAAATATCTTTCCATGGAAAGTGTTGATGAACCAAAATATCAGGCAATTGCCTATTTCAAAGGAATTCTGATTCCAATCGCAGATTATTATTTAAAACAACTGTATAGGATGAATGACATCGAATATAAATCGTTTGCATACCATTTCGGTTGGCGAGGAAATTGTGCGATTGAGGCCTTTGTTGATAAAGCTGTTTCCAAGATTCTAATACATGTTGAGATGACGGATGCGCGTAATTTTACTATTATTGTATCGAATTTCATTAAAACCGGGGCATCAATCGGATTTCATATTACATATGGGTTGGATGACATCACGATTCATTTTTCAAGTGCGTACTGGAGTATGGATGGTGATAGTCGTTACTTTTTCGAGGATGGAAAGCTGATGGATGCTTCGTTTGTAATTATGAATGGCAGTCCTGTCTACTATGACACCGTTGCGTGTGAGAAGGTTTCAGGTGCCGCTTCTAAATTTCAGAGGCTTGAGAAGCTTGTTGGTAAAATCGATGATTCTACGGATTGCTTTTTGCTTCCGTGGGGAGAGGTGTTCGCATGCAAAACAAGCGGTACTTCCGTGCGAGATTATTTATATATGTTGCTCGATACAAATATGGGTATGCTTCATGAGCCGTTTGATTGTAACGGTATGTGTCTGATGCGAGGCTGGTCATGGCGGCAAATCGTAAATGAAGAAGCAAATATTGTTGTAAAAACACTCGCGATGTCGTATGACAGACTGCTTACAAAGGATTTGGAGGTGCAGACATATTTCCTTCCGGCAGGAGCAAATTCATATGGCGAGTACAAAGAAAAACTACAAGGACGTTATTTCTACGAGAAATTGGAGGATAGTGTATGGGGATTATAGATAGAGTTGTTGGAGCAGACAAAGCCTATAGACCGGATAAGAGACTTCGAGATTTGATAGACAGTCTCGAAAAAACACAGTCGACGGATTCGTTTGTTGACTATTTAAGCTATGTTCTTCGGTCTCCCAATGCCACATCGATTGAACCGTTTGAGATGTTTGTCAACGTGGTCGATTTGATATTGGACAATAAGGTTGATTTTAATGACAAGATTACTATAGCATACTGAAAAAAGCAGAAGAGATTTATTCATGCGTGTTTGATTATGAGTCGAAAACTGAAAATTTTGAAACACTGAGTCTGATGTATTACGATTATTTTAAGACAAATGGCGTGATTGCAAATAATCTTTTTGACCCCAAGCTATATGATTTATTTCTGGACAAAAAATGCTATGACAATTTTACAAAATCTTTCCTTGATAATGTAGATGCTTACAAAACATATTTTGTATCTCTCGTTGGATATGCGATAGAGGTGAGAGGTTATTTCCTTGATGAAACCGCATTTTCTGCACATCTGATTAAGGTTGTCAGTCGTATGGCAAAGACCTGTAATGTGAAACTTGTTGTGGAAGAGGAGCTTCGTAAAGTGGAGCATATGGCAGGTATCTATGAGATTGATGAGATTGTAATCAATAAGGCCGAGGAACAAATGATTACGGCACGAAATATGCTTCATGAGGCACAGAGCATTCTGGCAAGTGCAGACAGCAAGATGGCTGCATTAAAACAGCTTGTTAGCAGTTCATCTGATACAATCGAGCAAATCTGTAACAGAGAGATTGCGAATGTAGATTCCTTTGCGAAGAATGCAAGACAGGATTTAGATCGGACATTTGATGAATTTATCGATTCACAGAAGAAAATTGTTTGGTTTGAGAAGGATGTGCTTTCCGCGCAATTGGTTCGTGATTCGGAAGAGAAGCTAAATGAAATTCAAAGGATGGCACACACGATTACAGGTACAGCCTCAGCGGAACTTGCAAAGCTGAATATGGAAAGCGATGAGATTGTAAGACGTATGCAAAGCCTTGTTCGAGAGGACGAGGACTTGAAGAAGGTACTTTCGAGTGCGCAGGCAAATAAAGAGTTTATAGAAAAAATTCGTAAGATTCAGATATTGAATGACAATAACCTTGATTTTATCGAAGCAAACATAAAACAGGCAAGAGATGCTACTTGTCTGTCACAAGCACCATATAGTGAGAAGACAGTCGTTGAAGCAAAAGCACAACCGGAGACAGCACTTGATGATAATGAGATTCCGGCAGTGAATCCCTTGCTTGATCAAAGCATTCCGTTCCGAAATCGTTTGGATATGATTATGCGAGCCAAGGAACAGATGATTTCACAGGGCGAGCATTTCCATGAAATGTTTGATGATGTGCTTATTGCATTACTGGAGAATGTAAATCCCTACCTCATTGGACCTTCCGGTTGCGGAAAAACCTATATGGTAGGCCAGCTTGCAAAACTTCTTAATATGGAATTTATCGACATAGGATATATCAATGAAGAATATGATATTTTAGGTTTCCAGACCGCAAATGGCGGTTATAGCAGACCTAATTTTTACCGTTGCTATAAGTATGGAAAAATCGCTTTTTGCGATGAGTTGGATAATGGAAACAGCAGAGCTACGGTGAAACTCAATTCATTTCTTGTAAATACAGAGAACGCAGCCTACAATTTTCCGAATGGTGAGCATGTAAAGCGACATGAGAATTTTAGAATCATTGCGGCAGGAAACACGGCAGGTAATGGAGCGGATGCTAATTATAATACCCGTGAGAAAATCGAGGAATCTGTGCAACAGCGTTTGACACCGATTTATGTAGGCTATGACAATGCAGTCGAAGAAAAAATCATGGGTGAATATACAGACTGGTATCACTTTATTGTTTTGTTCAGACTTGCAACAGATACATGGGAGAAGAAAAATTTTATGTCGGCACCCGGTATTCTCACAACAAGAGATGCAGCTAAGATAAAGCGATATCTTGATAACCGGAGTTTTTGTACCGAGCAGATAATAAAATATGAATTTGTCCAGACAAAGGATGTTGAATATTTGACATTCCTTGAGAGCGTCATGCACGAACACCTTGCCGAATATGAAGATGCAGCGCCGCTTATGGATGAATTTTCTAAGCAGGTTAAGGAAGCGAGAGAGAAAGGAATCCGTGGTTGATGGGAATATTTGATAATCCAAAGCTAAAACCGTATCTAATGGTTTCTAAGCGAGGTAATATGAACGTATTCAAAGTGGCTTTTCGATCTTTGGCAGATATAGAGCTTTATTTGAATAGCAATCCACCGATTAATAGTCGTGTTTTTGTCTCGGAGAAAAGTATCACGGCGAAGGAAGCGTTTGCAGGGGAACCGTTAGAAAAGGCAATTGAATATTGTGTTCGCGGATATGATAAGGGATTTGAAGGCTTTCTTAAGCTTCAACGGGAACTCGACAGTGTAAACGTGAAGACAAACTTTGGCAGAAAGGTTACAACCTCGGTTGTCGGAGCCCGTCCGAATGTACCGGCATATATAGCAGGTGCTCCGAAAAATATGTATCGTGTCGACCGTGTATCGGAGAAAAAACTAATTCATATTTACATGAACCTTGCATATTCCCGATTTACAACCGAAGAGCAAATTATTAATAGAGGTCTTCTTGTATTGAATTTGATCCGGTTGCTGGAAGAAAACAATTACATGGTCGATTTCCAGGTGTTTGAAACATGTGTTGTTGAGAACGAAACATTTATCTGTGAGATTCTGTTAAAACAGCCGGGTACGCTTCTTGATACGAGAAAATGCTATTATCCGCTTTGTGGTAAAGCCTTTGTGAGACGTGTGATCACACGGATTAAAGAAACAATGCCGTTTGAAGGAAACTGGCATTTTAGCTATGGTACGGTTTTGAATACGATTCAGACCCGGATTGTGATGAATATTCCGGAAGATGCAATTCTGATTAACTCGCCGGATGAAATGGGAATTCAGGGTGATGATATATATAAGGATGCAGATGCATTTTTTGAGATTCTTGGTTTAAAAAAGCATATTGCAATTCCAAGATACAGCGGATAGAAAAATAGGAGGACGTTATGGGAGAATTTCGACAGACATCTTATGCAGAGCAGGAAATATTACAGGCAATAGTGAATAATCCTGAGATAAATCTTACGGAAAACGAACTTGTTCTTGTAGATCAATATGCAGCAGAAATTGATTTTAGTAATTCGAATTCGATTCTTGCATACGGTACGGATATTCAAAAAAAGCTTTCAGATATTGCGGATAGCATGCTAAAAAGCATGGATGCGGACGATTTTGATGAGATCAGTAAAGTGCTTGCCGGGACGGTTGATTATTTGCAGACAATCGAGGAGGATGAAGAGGAAAAAGGTTTCTTCTTTAAAAAGAAAAAAGAGTTATCTGTTCAGGAACGCTACAGCAAGGCACGTGAAAATATAGATTTAATAAGTGACAGACTTCGTGCACATCAGATGACTTTGATGAAGGATTGCGCGATGCTGGATCAACTTTACAATATGAATAAGGAGTATTTCAGGGAGCTTAACATCCGTATTGCGGCGGGCAAAAAGAAAATTGAAGATGCACGCACGATTGACATCCCGGCATGTTTGGAGCAGCAGATAGAAGGGGGAATGACAGATGTGAATTCGGTGGCAGAATTGCAAAATATGATTGATCGTCTTGAAAAACGGATTTACGATCTGGAATTGACAAGAACGATTGCACTCCAGTCGGCTCCGCAGATTCGAATGATTCAGTCGAATGCCGCCGTTATGGCAGATAAGATCCAGTCAACGCTTTACAACTCAATTCCGCTTTGGAAAAATCAGATTGTTCTGGCACTTGGAACGGAACATGTAAAACAGTCGATCGAGGTTGATTCAAGAATGTCAGATGTGACGAACCGTATGCTTCTTAAGAATGCGCAAAGCTTGAAGCTGGCGACTGTAGAGGCACAGAAATCAGCAAATAAGGGGTTTGTTGATGTTGAAACACTTGCTAAGACAAATCAGTTATTAATAGAAAGTCTCGATGAGGTTGTTCGCGTGCAGGAAGAGGGGCGTATGGCAAGAAACACTGCTGAGATAGAGCTTGCACGAATTGATGAAGAAATGAAACGTGTACTTATGTAGAAAAACATTGTTAATATTCTACAAAAATGATACAATAACGACATAAGTGAAAAGATGCTTGGGGTAAGAAAATTTTTGATATGGAGGATGGTATATGTTAGCAAAGTATAGTGAACCGATGACACCGGAGTATATGAAGGAACATTGCAGATATAAGATATGGAGACATTCGTCAGGTGAGCTTGATAAGGCGTATATTGTTGCATATTGTGACACAATTTCAGACGCTAAGAACCTCTGTAAGGCACTTGGACAGTATTTTTCTGAGGAAGGTTATACATACGAGTATGAGCTTTGTGCAGATTTCTCACAGTTAAAGGATGTCATCATATAAAGCAGGGCAATTATGAAGAGATGAGTGGTACGGATATGTGAACTTGTCTCTTTTTCATTTCTAACAAAACAGGAGTCGACGGATATGAAGAAGATAATTAATACATTTAAATACGGTTCGGGAGAGACAAAAAGACTTCTTGCTGTAACACTTCTTGCGGGTATTGTTACATTTGCATTTGCCATCGCGGCGGTTGTATTGCAAAGCCTTTTATTCTTTTTTGGAGCAGTCATTTGTGTATTTATTACGATTTCACTTGCACAGACCTTTGGAATCCGTGAAGAGGACGAAACAGTTTCTAATCAAAGCAAAACACACAAAGAGGTTGTGCAGAAAGAAGAAATCAAAACGGATTCACCGGATATGACACCGCAAGAACAGGAACAGGAACAAGAACAGGAAAAAGAACAAGAGCAACCTCATGTACAGAAGATGCGTGAAGAGGAAGTCGCAAAGAAGGTCAAAGTAAAAGCAACAAAATTTGAAAGTATTAAAAAGGCAAAAAAGCTTGGCCGAAAAAAGAAACCTTCCGGACAGCCTAAACCAAAAAAAGTAAAAGCTGCTTCGACACCTGTTCCTTCGCAAACAAAGAAATCTTCCGAAAAGAATCAGGAGACGAAACAAACAAACGATCCATATGGTATCTTTGGTGATATTTCAGAGAACACCGGCACTGTCGGTGATGGCATTTCGGCTACTGCAGATTTGTTAGGAATGTCTGATTATTCCGGTTCTGTATTACCGGATAATAAAGCGAGAAAAGTACCATTAACAGAAGAAGAAAAAATGGCTGAAATGAAGTCGATGCAGGCCTCCGATGAAGAGATCGCACAATACAATCGAACAAAGGTAAAGAAATTGCTCCGAAAGTATAAGGTGAAACGTGATCACCGACTTGTATTGATCGATCAATGTGAGAAATATTCAATATATCAGACACCGGCTTATATGTGGGTTGCAGATAAAATGCTTCATTTGCTTCTGATTGAAAAAGAGCCAAGGCATTTGATAATTCCGACATATAATATACATGAGCTTACATACTTAAAAAAACAGCTTGCGAACGAGGACATTGATTATGCGGCATTGAAAGGCAAGAGTGTGTTAGCAGATTTGTTCCGACCGTATTTGCCGGATTACACACACAGCACGGTTGTTGATGATTTGTCGGCCTACAAGAACTTATATGGTATTGGACCGGGAATTTATTTTACAAACCGTTCAGCGTCAAGCCTGCTTGATTTACTCGCTGTTGAATTTGTAGTTGTGGATAAGGTCACAACGTCGAACAAGGCAAATGTATATTTTAAGGATGCTTATAAGTCCTATATATTACTTCGGGATAATGTTGTTGATGCAAATGGATATGCAGACCGAATATCGAGAATTCTTGATTCAATGGCACATTCTGCAATTAGCTATGAGGAGTTTAAGGATACATTGAATCTTATGCAAAAAAATAAATTAATAACCGAAGAATTTGCTCTGTATTATATGGGTGTAAGGGATAAGAATTAATTGATTTATGCATACTATTCCAAATAATAATTTAGGGAGGTACATCATGAAGATCGCTTTTTATGATACGAAACCATATGACAAAATATGGTTCGAACCAATTGCAAAGGAAAAAGGCTTCGATATCCTTTTCCTCGAAGAAAAATTAAATAACAAAACAGCAGTATTTGCAAAGGGCTGTGACGCCGTATGTATTTTTGTAAATGATAATGCAGATGCAGATACATTAAAGACATTAAAACAGGCAGGGGTGCGTGCGGTATTGCTTCGATGCGCCGGTTTCAATAATGTAGATTTGAAATATGCCAAGGAATACGATATCACGGTGCTTCGTGTTCCTAGCTATTCACCCAGAGCAATTGCTGAATACGCATTGGGTCTCTTACTTGCCGTAAACAGAAAAATTCACCGTGCGTATGTCAGAACGCGTGACTTTAATTATAGTATCAACGGTCTGATGGGAGTTGATCTTGTCGGAAAAACGATTGGCATTGTTGGTACAGGAAAAATCGGACAAGCTATGATGTCTGTTGTGCGAGGCTTGGATATGCATGTTCTTCTGTATGATCCATATCCGCTGGAAAGCATTGTGAACAAAACGCAAGAGGCTATTGCAAAGTTCGGCAGTGATATTCAATACGTCGATTTGGAGACAATTTACAAAGAAGCGGATGTGATAAGTCTTCACTGTCCGCTTACAAAGGATAATCAATATATGATTAATAAAGAAACGATTTCGATGATGAAGGATGGCGTGATTCTGATTAATACATCGAGAGGTTCCCTTATTCATACATCGGACTTGCTTGATGCACTCGCAGTTGGTAAATTCGGCGGTGTCGGACTTGACGTTTACGAAGAGGAAGAGGCTTATTTCTTTGAGGACCGCTCGGATGATATTATTTCAGATGCTGATTTGGTACGACTTACTTCTTATCGAAATGTTATCCTTACATCGCATCAGGCGTTCTTCACAAAGGAGGCTATGTATGCCATTGCAATGACGACTTTAAACAACGCAGAAAGTTTCGAAAACGAAAAAACTTTGGAAAACATCGTGCTTTGATGAAATAACTTGAGAATCTCAAGTGGAAATAGGTGTATTGCGTTTGACTTTTTGAATTGAGTGAGTTATCTTAAGTGGGTGAACAAAATAAGGTAATTTATACAAGTTGAAAAGGAGCACAAATATATGGATTTAACAGCAGAGGTTCTAGGCAAACGTTCGTTTTGTGAAGCGGTAATGAGGGCTCGTTTGCCGAAGGCAGTTTTCAAGGAATTAAAGAAGACGATAGATTATGGTGCACCACTTGATACAGCAATTGCAGATTCTGTTGCAATTGCTATGAGAGAGTGGGCTAAGGAGCTTGGTGCGACACATTATACACACTGGTTTCATCCGCTTACGAACGTTACAGCCGAAAAACAGGATTCGTTTATGGACCCGGTTGGAGACGGAACGTTCATCACAGAATTTACAGGCAAGGAATTAATTAAAGCCGAGCCTGACGCATCTTCATTCCCAACAGGCGGACTTCGTGGTACATGTTCGGCAAGAGGATATACAGTATGGGATTGTTCTTCACCTGCATTCGTAAAAGAGATTCCAAATGGCTGCAAGGTACTCTGTATCCCAACTATTTTTATTTCATACAGAGGAGAAGCTCTTGATCATAAGACACCGCTTCTTCGTTCTATGGATGCGATAGGTGTTCAGACCTTGCGTATACTAAAGTTATTCGGCAAGACACCTGTTAAGGTTACACCTTCTGTAGGACCGGAGCAGGAATATTTTCTGATTGATAAGGCTAAATATGAGAAACGACTTGATCTTCGACTGACCGGACGTACATTGTTTGGTGCGCCTTCTCCAAAAGGACAGGAGATGGAGGACCAGTATTTCTCAATTATCAAGGATAAAGTATCTTATTTTATGGAAGATCTCAACAAGCATTTGTGGGAGTATGGCGTTCCGGCTAAGACACAGCACAACGAGGCGGCTCCGGCACAGCATGAGATTGCACCAATTTTTGGAACAACGAATATTGCAAATGATCAGAATCAGCTTGTGATGGAGACATTAAAAAAGGTTGCAGACCGTGCAGGTTTCGCCTGTCTTTTGCATGAGAAGCCATTTGCGGGAATCAATGGTTCCGGCAAGCATAATAACTGGTCGTTGTCTACCTCTGATGGTGAGAACCTGATGGATCCGGGCAAGGAACCGGAAAACAACTTGCAGTTTCAGGTATTTTTGGCGGCAGTTTTAGAGGCTGTGGACAATCATCCGGAGCTTCTTCGAATGTCTGCAGCATGCCCGGGTAATGACCATAGGCTTGGGGCATTGGAGGCACCGCCGGCTATTATTTCAGCTTATTTAGGTGATCAGCTTGGAGATTTGGTTGAACAGATTATCGAAAATGGTGAGGCAAAAACAAGTCCGAAGAGACGCTTATATCGTGCCGGTTGTTCCGTTATTCCGGAGTTTAAGATGGATGCAACCGATCGTAACCGTACATCACCATTTGCTTTTACCGGTAACAAGTTTGAGTTTCGAATGGTCGGTTCCACACAGTCTGTTGCACAGCCTATGATGGTTTTGAATACGATTGTTGCAGAAGCACTTTCGGATTTTGCTGATGTATTGGAAAAGGCAGATGATTTTGAAGCGGCTGCAAAGAAGCTCGTTGTTGATAAACTTCGTGAACATAAGCGCATTATCTTCAATGGAAACGGATATTCGCAGGAGTGGGTGGAGGAATCCGCAAGACGCGGTTTACCAAACATTCCGACTATGGTAGATGCGATTCCGTATTTTGCAACGGAAGAAAACATCCGCATGTTTGAAAAACATGGTGTTCTTTCCGAAGTCGAGATGAAGTCCCGTGAAGTTGTTTTATATGAGAGCTATGCAAAGCAGATTAATCTGGAAGCACTTACCATGATTGAGATGAGCAGACGAGAGATTGTTCCTGCAGTTATGCGTTACGAAGGAAGCATTGCGGCTACAGTCAAGGATTTAAAGGCAATTGGTGTATCAGCGGATGCACAGGTGGAATTAGCTAAGACAATAGATGATAAGCTTCAGTCACTCATTCTTGCAACAAACAAACTGGAGAAGCTTACGATAAAGGCAAAGGATTATGAGCATAATCCTTGTGCGTGGGCGACCTATTTCAGAGATGAAGTATTTAGCTTCTTTGATCAGGTACGTACCCCTGCGGATGAGCTTGAGAAGCTTGTGGATGCTGACATTTGGCCGCTTCCTACATACGAAGAAATGCTTTTTGAACAATAAAATATTTTATGATACATAAAACGAGTAGCGAATTGCTGCTCGTTTTTTTGTATATACCGCGGCCTTGTGGCGCAGGGCCCTGTCGGCAGGGCAATCACAAATTCATCTAAAAAGATTCAAAGGTGGAATAAAACAGAACAAAAAATTAACACAAATCTAAAATAAGTGATATAAACCTTTCGCAAAATTATGGTATTTTTGGCATAGAAGAATAAAAAAGAAAAACGATGGCAAATGAGCCGGAAAGGATTTTATATGAAAAAATGGATTGGTTACGAAAAAGGAGTGAACCTGGGTGGTTGGCTATCACAATGCGTTCATACAAAGGAGCATTACGATTCATTTATTTGTAAGGATGATGTAAAAACTGCTGCGGCATGGGGAATTGATCATATTCGGCTTCCGATTGATTACAAGCTGCTTCAGACAGAGGACGGTCAGATCATTGAAGAGAATTATCAATATATTGATAATTGTCTTGCATGGTGTGAGGATGCTGGACTAAATATGATATTGGATTTGCATTCTGCGGCCGGATACTCGTTTGATGCTGATGGCGGTTCGGGACAAGCATTTTTTTATAAGGAAGACAAGATAAAAATGTTCATGGAGCTTTGGGAAGAACTTGCAAAGCGATATGCAAAGTATGATTCAAGACTTGCATTTGAACTGTTAAACGAGGTTGTTGAGGAAAGAGATAACGCGCCTTGGATGGCAATCGCAAAGAAGACGGTTGCAATGATTCGTAAGTATTCAAAGGATATTAAGATTTTGTTGGGAGCATATTTCAACAACAGTATCATGACAGTAAAATATATTGATCCGCCATATGATGAAAATATTGTATATAACGTACATTGCTATGAGCCATTGTTTTTCACGCATCAGGGTGCATACTGGATGCCGACAATGCCACCGGATTTTCGAATGAAATATCCGGTTGATAAGAAAACTTACATTGAGAAAGCGTCCGCTGTTCACGAGGATTTCTTAAATACGACATGGGCAATGGAAGACGGACTGATTGATGCACGTTACTTTGATAATTTGTTTGCCGAGGCAGTACAGATAGCAGAAGAGAGAGATGTATATATGTATTGTGGCGAATATGGAGTTATTGATTGCGTGGATCCTGAGTCAACGCTTGCCTGGTTAAGAGACATCCATGATGCTTTTGACAGACATGGCTTTGGTCGAGCAATCTGGACATATAAAGGCATGGATTTCGGATTCACGGATGAAAGACTTGATGGTATTCGCAACGAATTAATTAAGTGTTTATAATGAAATAGGGGAGGAAATATTATGAGAAAGACAAGGAAATGGCTATTGTTTGGCTGTGCGATGGCAGCAACACTTACAATGGTAACCGCTTGTGGAAAAAAATCAGAAGATACTACGACAGAAACAGTAACAGAGGAAATAACAACAGAGGAAGTAATTGAGGTCCCGGAAATCGAAGGCTATAATTTGCTTTGGCATGATGAGTTCTCCGGAGATGCGTTGGATGAAACAATTTGGAGTTATGATCCTCACGAACCGGGTTGGACAAACAACGAACTTCAGGAGTACACAACTTCAACAGATAATGTTTTTGTAAAAGATGGATATTTGACTTTAAAGGCTATTAAGACACAGACAGAGAATGGTAAGGATTACTACACATCGGGCAAAATTAAAGGGCAGAATAAGTCTGATTTCTTATATGGTAAGATTGTGATTCGTGCAAAGGTGCCTGAAGGACAGGGTCTCTGGCCGGCTCTTTGGATGATGCCTACAGAGGAAGAAAAATATGGTCAATGGCCAAAGTGCGGTGAGATTGACATTATGGAAACATTAGGGCACCAGACGGAAATTGCTTATGGCACACTTCATTACGGTGAGCCGCATGGCGAGCAGCAGGGTACATATACATTGGAGGGTACTACGTTTGCAGAGGATTTCCATGAGTATTCTGTTGAATGGGAGCCGGGTGAATTCCGTTGGTATATCGATGGCAATTTGTATCATACAGTAAATGACTGGTTTACAGCGGTTCAGGGCGAAGATGACAAGCCGTATCCGGCACCATTTGATCAGACATTCTACATTCAAATGAACCTTGCAGTCGGTGGAACCTGGCCGGGTAATCCTGATGATACAACTGATTTTGATAACGCAGAATTTTTGATTGATTATGTACGTGTTTATCAGAAGCCGAGCTATGATACAAATGTTAAGAAGCCGGAGAAGGTCTTCCGTGAGCCTACAGAAGACGGCAACTTAATTTATAATGGAAACTTTGAACAGGAGCCACTGGATGATGAAGAGCTTTGGTATTTCCTTACTTTCAATGGTGGTATTGGTTCAGCTAAGATAGAAGACAATGTAATGATTATTGAAACACAGGATAAGGGTACTGTTGATTACTCCATTCAGTTAGTACAGCCATTGCTTCCGATGCGCAAGGGTAGTAAATATCGTGTTACATTTGATGCGAAGGCTGATGAAGAGCGTAAGATGATTGTCTGCATATCTGCTCCTACTGCAGGTTGGATTCGTTACCTGCAGGATACAAAGCTTAAGATGGGAACGGATTGGGAAACATACACATATGAATTTGAGATGACCGAGAAGGATGACAATAATGGCCGTTTAGAGTTCAATATGGGTAATCTGAAGTCGACAGCTACAATCTATATCCGTAATGTACGAGTTGAGTTGATAGAAGAGTAATCTTTTATATCATACACACCCCAAATGCCACTATCCTTTGATAGTGGCATTTTTTTATTGTGGCGCAGGACTCTGTCGGCAGTGCAATTCTTTCTTATTTTGTTGTAATGACTTTTGGTCATTCATGTGGTAAAATGCAGTTATCGATTATTTGGAGGGTCTGTTTTGAAAAATTTATATATAGCGGAAAAACCAAGTGTAGCAAGAGAATTCGCAAAAGCACTTGGAGTAAAAGGCGCCGATAGCGCAGGCGGTAAGGATGGCTTTATTGAGACTGCGGATTCCATAATCACCTGGTGTGTCGGTCACCTTGTTACGATGAGCTATCCGGATGCTTATGATGAGAATCTTAAGCGCTGGAGTATGGCAACAATCCCATTTATTCCAACAGAATATAAGTATGAAATTATTGGATCGGCAAGCCGTCAGTTTCAAGTTGTAAAAAAACTGCTTACCCGTGACGATGTCGGATGTATTTATGTATGTACGGACTCAGGACGAGAGGGAGAATATATTTATCGTCTCGTTGATCGTATGGCAGCGGTACCTGCGACAAAAGAAAAACGTCGTGTCTGGATTGACTCGCAAACAGAAGAAGAAATACTTCGAGGTATTAAGGAAGCAAAGCCGCTTTCTGAATATGACAATCTGAGTGACTCAGCATTTCTTCGTGCGCAGGAGGATTATCTGATGGGAATTAATTTTTCGCGTGCACTGACTCTGAAATATAGCCAGACGGTTAAGAATTATTTGAAACTTGATAAGTGCGTCATTGCGGTAGGACGTGTCATGACTTGTGTCCTTGGCATGATTGTAAAACGCGAGCGAGAGATTCGTGCCTTTGTGCCGACCCCTTTTTATCGTGTCCTTGCAGATATGGATGGCTTTGAGGCTGAGTGGAAGGCAGTGGAGCGGTCTTCTTATTTTGAATCCCCACTTTTGTACAAGGAAAACGGTTTCAAAAAAAGAGAATCCGCAGAACAGCTGATTTCACAGTTATCTTCTAATCCGCCGATAGAGTTTACGGTTGAGAAGGTTGATAAGAAAACAGAAAAAAAAGCGCCACCCATGCTTTATAATCTTGCCGAACTTCAAAACGAATGTTCAAGACTTTTCAAAATCAGCCCATCGGACACACTTGCCATTGTGCAGGAATTGTATGAAAAAAAATTAGTAACCTATCCAAGAACAGATGCGCGTGTGCTTTCGACGGCAGTTGCGAAGGAAATTGGCAAAAATATCGGAGGACTTCGAAATTATGGTCCGCTTTCATCATTTGCCGAAAATATCATGAATCAGGGCGGGTACAAAGGAATAGCGAAGTCTAAGTACGTGAATGATAAGCAGATCACGGATCACTATGCCATTATTCCGACAGGCCAGGGCTTTGGCAATCTTCGATCTGTTTCTGAAACCGCACAGAAGGTGTACGATATCATTGCCAGAAGATTTCTTAGCATATTTTATCCGGCAGCTGAGTATGAGAAGATTGGTCTGACACTTACACGACCAATTGACGATGGTTTTGTCGAGAGCTTTTTTGCGAATTTTAAGTGCTTGAAAAAAACGGGATATTTGCAGATTGCCGGTATGCCAACTGATAAAAAAGGAGAGGAAGATAAGTCTTCTCCGCAAATGATGGAACAGATGGCAAATCTCAAGAAAGGTCAGGTGCTTCCGGCTATATCACTTACGATTAAAGAAGGCGAGACATCGGCACCGAAACGATATTCTTCTGGTACGCTTATTCTTGCAATGGAAAACGCGGGCCAGCTGATTGAAGATGAAGAGCTTCGAAGCCAGATCAAAGGCAGCGGCATTGGTACAAGTGCTACGCGTGACAGTATTATCACTAAGCTTGTCACAAATAATTACATTGCGCTCAACAAAAAAACACAGATTGTAACACCGACATTTCTTGGCGAAATCATATATGATGTCGTATATTATTCCATCAATAATCTGCTTCGTGCGGAGATGACGGCAAGCTGGGAAAAAGGGCTTTCCGGTGTAGCAGAGGGAACGATTTCCAAGGATGAATACACATCAAAGATGAATCAGTATGTTATTGCGAATACAGAATTGGTAAAGCGTTTAGACAATCAATACAAGATTACATATATTTTTGATCAGACAAAACCGTTTTATGACAAAGCAAAGACTTCAAAAATAAAAGCGAAGGCTGCAAATGAGCCGGAAACAGAGACGTAGCAGGAAACAGTAAAGGAGTAAATATGGAACAGATAAGAGCAATTACAATAAAATCAAATTATGACCTCGCGCATACGATGGCAAAGGACGAGCTGGGAAAATTAACATATCCATGGGAGGCACTGCCTCATATTAAAGATTGGATTCTTGCAATCGGAAAGACACTTCCGGCAGAGGAATATAATCAGGTATCGGAGAATGTCTGGATTCATAAGAGTGCGAAGGTGTTTGCTTCTGCAAGTATTGCCGGACCGACAATTATCGGACCAAATACGGAAGTAAGACATTGTGCATTTATTCGCGGAAATGCACTTGTTGGTGCTGACTGTGTTGTTGGAAATTCAACGGAGCTTAAAAATGTTATTCTTTTTGACAATGTTCAGGTGCCACATTATAACTATGTTGGTGATTCAGTGCTGGGCTATAAATCGCATATGGGAGCCGGATCAATTACATCAAATGTAAAAAGCGATAAGACGCTTGTCTGCGTAAAAGGAAATGCGGAGGATGGTCCGTTTCATATTGATACCGGTCTTAAGAAATTCGGCGCAATGCTTGGAGACTTTGTTGAGGTGGGTTGCAACAGTGTTCTTAACCCGGGTACAATCATTGGCAGTCATTCCAATATTTATCCGCTTTCACCGGTGCGTGGCTTCGTTCCGGCTGATAGCATTTATAAGACAGGTGGAGTCATCGTTTCGAAGAAGGCATAATGAAATGCTATACGATAAAAGAACCTCCGACATCAAACGCATTATATCCGTAACGGATGGCAATGTGTTGTGATGTTTGGAGGTTTTTTTGTTGGCCTTTTACTTGCCTGAAAAGAATTTGATTTAGTAAGAAATGGCCGGCTCGACAGTAGATTTGATTGCGTCGACGAGAAGCAGGGTTGTGTATTGATTGTCTCCGGAAAAGGTTATGTCATCTATCGAATTGACAAATGGAAGATTTGCGTTAATCTCATCCAGACAAGGGGCAAGCAACGGATACATAACGGTTATTGTTTCGTCGAGATTGTCAATGGAAACATTTGATATTTTATCCTCCTCGACCGTTACGATCATATGTAAATTCGTACCGCCGAGATTCAGGGTAGAAGAATAGATGCCGGGTGAATAATGCACCATTGCACTTGTGGCATCTTCGGATATTGATTCGCTTGATGCGGATGAATCGTTATCGCTGTGTTTGTTGCCTGAGAACATATAAAAAAGTAAGAGAATCAGCAATGCTCCCAACAATAAGAATATGCCGGTGAAAATAAGTTCCTTGGACTTTAGTACGATGATTTTTGTGTTTGCAGACATGCCAAGTCTCCTTTTGATAATTATCGTACTTTATATATATTCAGTTTCAAAAAAAATATGACTTCCTGAATCGAAAATTTGTTCGAACGATATGGATTTTTGGAAAGAAATCTCGTATAATATAGATATCAATTTAAAGGAGATTCTATATGGCATTACAATTTGTTTTAGGATCGTCAGGTGTCGGAAAATCATATACTGTATACAAGCAGATGATTGAGGAGGCCGTGCAAAATCCAAAGGACAATTACATATTACTTGTACCGGAACAGTTTTCACTTGCATTGCAGCGCAAGATGGTTTTACTGCATCCGAATACAGGTACGATGAATATTGATGTGATAGGCTTTAATCGTTTGGCTTATCGTCTTTTTGATGAGCAAAATATAAAAATAGGGCCTGTGCTGGAGGATTTCGGCAAAACGATGCTTGTGCGTCAGGTTGCAGAACAGGTCAAAGATGAGCTGTCTGTTTATTCAAATTGTCTGGATAAGCCCGGCTTTATTGATGAAGTCAAATCCTTGATGTCAGAGATGTATCAGTATGATGTGGATAAGGACAGGCTTGGCGATGTATTGACGCAGCTGAAGGAGGAGCAATCTGAAACGCTTCTGTACAATAAGCTTCATGATATGCAGCTTATTTTTAATGCATTTGACGAACGGATTCAGGATTCTTATATTGTGGCAGAACAGAGGACAGAGCTTATGGCGGATGCCATTCCAAAGTCAAAGCTGATTTCGAACAGTACGATTGTGATGGATGGCTTTACGGGATTTACACCGATTCAGCGTAAGGTTGTTCGTGCACTTCTGGCATATGCAAAGGATGTCAGAATCATTGTGACAATTGATGAAAAGTCGTACTATGCAAAGAAACTTCCGGAGCATAATCTTTTTTATTTATCCAAGCAGACAATCAATTATATGTTGGAGGATGCGGATGCAAGTAAGACTGTTTTGAAGGAACCGATTTTTATCGGTAAGTCTGAACAGGGACGCTTTGAAGAGAAAGCACTCTTGCATCTTGAGGAGAATTTGTTTCGGTATCCATACCGGATTTTTACGGATGAACAGAAGGCTGTACAAATCATATCTTACGACAATCCTTTGCAGGAGATTACCGGTATTGCACAGACGATTCATACCCTTGTCAAGGAAGAGGGCTATCGTTATCGTGATATTGCAATCATCAGTGGAAATTTAGAGAATACAATTAATTATGTCGATCGCGTTTTTCCGTTATATTCGTTACCATACTTTTTGGATTACAGTCGTCCGGTACAGAACAATCCTTGTATTGATGCGTTGGAGCATTTGCTTACTATGTGTGTGGATGGATTTACATATGACAGTATGTTTGCATTCCTCAAATCGGGTGTTATTGACAATATTACGAATGACCAGATTGAATTATTCGAAAATTATGCGCTTTCGACAGGTATACATGGACATTCCTGGTGGAATAAGGAGATTGATAATCCGGACATAGAACAAATAAGAGTTCAGGTAATGAACATTGTAAATCCGTTTTATGAAAGCATAACAGGTGATTCGGTTACGATTTCAACCTGTGTTGCGGCTGTTTATCGTTTGTTTGAGGTGCTTGGCTTTGAAGAAAAGCTTTCTGCCATCAAAAATATGTATGCCTGCATTTGTGAGATACTTGACAAAATGCTTGAGATTATGGCGGAGGATATTGTAACAATCGATACGTTTGAAGAACTTTTGTTGCTTGGACTTTCAGACCTTGCGCTTGGAATGATTCCCAATAGCCTGGATTCTGTTATTGTAGGCGATATTACACGAACAAGACTTGATGATATTCGTGTTCTGTTTGTAATTGGTGTTAATGACGGAGTAATTCCAAAGAAAGGTACGCCTGCTCAGATTATCAGTGATTATGAGAAGGAACGATTAGAGACGTATTCGTTATCACTTGCGCCAACCGAAAAAATGAACGCTTATATTGAACAGTTTTATTTGTATACCAACATGACGAAGCCGAAGAACAAATTATTTTTGTCTTATGTTTTGATGAATGGCAACAACGAGCCCATGCGTCCTTCTTATGTCATAGGACGAATCAACAAACTATTTCCGAAGCTTAAGATTGTTGAGGGCAGTAAATTCATGAATACCGTAAGCACAAAGGATGCGAGCATTCAGGTGCTTATCTTTGGATTACAGGCAATCCTGCAAGGGGATACAAGCAGACTGGAACAGACTCTGGCGTTGTATAAGCTCTATCTGGAGTCTGAGGATGAAAGCCTTGTATCGCGGGTAGAAGCTGCGATTATGTATAACAATATTCCGGAACCGCTTACAGAGGAGGTAGCAAAGCTTGTTCGCGTGCGTTTGTTATCGCAATCTGTTTCAAGTCTGGAACGCTATGCTAATTGTGCATATGCTTATTTCCTGCAATACGCACTTGGAATAAAAGAGCGTGGAGTCAAACAGATTGATAATCGAAATATTGGTATTATTTTGCATGCAGCCCTTGAATCAATGTTTCGTCATGTGCATGACAATTTAAAAAATGACTGGTATGGTATTTCGGATGACGACAGGGCTTCTATGACAGAACGGTTTGTGAAGGAAGCGTTCGCGTGTGAATATTCGGAGCAGATGGATGATCCGCGCTATGTTAAGCTTCTGGATAATTTAATCCGCATAGGTAAGCGTACAACGGAATATTTGACTAAGATTGGTAATCGTGACGTATTGCTGCCTGAATATTTTGAATATAAATTCCAAAATCAGATTTCTTTGCCTGATGTCGGGGAGACAATGCAGCTTCGAGGCGTTGTTGATCGCGGGGATGTATATTATGACGCTGAACAACAGAAGCTTCGTCTTCGGATTGTTGATTATAAGTCAGGAAATCATGATTTTAAGCTTCATGAGCTTTATGAAGGCTTGCAGCTGCAGCTTGCGATATATATGGGCGTAATGGAACAGCTTGTAAGCGAGCAGTACCGGAAAGACGGTATGGCAGATGTGCAGATTGTTCCCGACAGTATGCTTTATTATCAGTTTAAGGATCCGTATGTGGAGGCAGACGATGCGGCGAAGGCACAAAAGGAAAGGAACAAAAAGCTCGATGTTACAGGATTGAAATCTGCTGATGTTGAGTATTTTCACAATATTTTACGCTTTGCAGAAAAAAAGATGAAAGACATTGCTACATCCATGCTGGAAGGAAGGATTGACAAGGCACCTATGGTTCGTGGCAAAGATAGTGCATGTACATATTGTGCATATGCGGATGTTTGCAGATTCGATGATAAGTTTGGAAACAATCATTATCGGTATATGAAATACAAGCAGAGTGAAGAAGCGCTTGTTTATGCAAAAATACAAGAAGAGTTAGGGGGCACGGGTGTATGACAAAATGGACAGAAAAACAGCAACAGGTAATTGATGCCCGCGATGCCAGTATTCTTGTATCAGCATCGGCAGGCTCCGGCAAAACAGCAGTGTTAGTGGAACGTATTCTTACAAAAGTCATTTCTGAAAGAACAGATACTTCTGAGCGTTATAACATTGATGACTTTCTTGTAGTAACCTTTACAAAGGCGGCAGCAGCACAAATGCGTGAGAAGATTTCTGCACGCCTTGAGAAGGAGCTGGAAAAATATCCGGAAGATGAGCATCTTGCAAAACAGCTTGTTCTGGTCAATCATGCGGACATTACAACAATTGACAGTTTTTGCTTACGTCTTGTAAAAGAACATTTTAGTCTGCTCAATCTGGATTCTGTATTTCAGATAGCGGATAATGGCATGATTACACTTCTTCAGGCAGATGTCATGAAGGAGCTTATGGATGAACAGTATCATATTCCGGATAACACACCGTTTCATCGTTTGCTTGATTATTTTGAATGTTTTGACAAAGAGGATGATTTGCAGGCAGTCATCTATCGTATATTTAATGTTGCATCCGGTTATTCCTGTCCGAAGGAATGGGTTCACAATGCAAAAAAGCAGCTTCTTATCAATTCAGTAGCAGAACTTGAACAGGCGGAATGGCTGAAGACATTCATTAAGACCGTGCAGGCGCAGGCAAGAGATGCAATTGTTATGATTCGGGAATTAACTGCAATTTGTGAATCCGGTGCAGGTCCGGATGTGTATATTCCGGCATTGGAGTCCGATTTGCATAAGGTCGAAGCAATTTGTGAAGCCGAAACGTACGAGGCGATGCGTCAGGGCTTTCAGTCCGGTTGGGCAAGACTTGCCTCCGCAAAAAAAGATGTATATGGGGAAGAGATGATTAAGGATTGCCAGACGCGACGCGATGCCTACAAAAAAATCATCAGCGGATGTAACGTTTTTGCTGCTTCGGCAGAGGAAATCGTTGAGCAAATTCAGAGTACCGCCACATTTTTGACCCCGCTTCTTGATTTGGTCTTACACTTTATGGAACGATTTGACGCTGCAAAAGAAAAACGTAAGCTTATGACCTTTTCTGATGTTGAACATCTTGCGTATCAGCTGGTATGTGCAGGAAAGCAAAATGGGAAACAAATCCCTACGGAAGTAGGGAAACAGGTATCCAAACGATATAAAGAAATATACATAGATGAATATCAGGATAGCAATTTCCTTCAGGAAGATATTCTTTGTTCCATTTCAGGTATGTATCGGGGTGACAATAATCTGTTCATGGTAGGTGATGTGAAACAAAGTATTTATCGATTCCGTATGGCGCGACCTGATTTGTTTATGCAGAAATACAGAACCTTCCAGGAAACCGGGAATGAGATAAAAATCGAACTGTTACATAACTTCCGTTCAAGAGACATTGTGCTCAATGCAACGAATTATTTCTTTTACCAGCTTATGGGTGAGGATCTTGGCGGCATTGCGTACAACAAAAATGCTGCGCTTATTCCGGGACGAGCTTTTTTGGATGCGACAGATAAAAATGTCAGCAGTACAGCGGAAGTATTAATTGTTGATTGCGACAGTGATGTCGTTTTGGATGAAGAGCTTACGGAGGAGTTGCCCGCTGTTGACACCTCGCATATGACCGGACTACAGCTGGAAGCCCATATGATTGCTCAAAAAATAGAAGAAATTGTAAATGGCAAGAACCCTTTGTTCGTATACGATGAAGCGCTTGATAATTATCGGAAGGCAAAGTATCGTGATATCGTAATTTTGGTACGTGCAGTCAAAGGAACAGGGGAAACCATGCGTAATGCACTTTCTATGCAAGGAATTCCTGTTTATCTTGAAGACCCCAAAGGGTATTTTAATGCGGTAGAAATTCGTGTCATTTTATCATATCTTGCGGTCATTGATAATGCGAGACAGGATATTCCGCTTTCTGCCGTTTTATTATCGCCAATAGGCAGATTGACGGATAATGAGCTTGCATGTGTTTGTTCAAAATTCAAAGGACAAAAGGGACAGCACGCATTGCTTTATGAAAAATGTAGATATTATATGGATGAATATGAAGACCCGATAAGCACAAAGCTCAAAGCATTCTTTGATTTGCTTGACGAATTGAAGCAAAAGAAGATGACAGTATCAATTTCTTCCTTAATCTGGGAAGCATTAAACCGAACCGGTTATTATGATTATGCTTCTGCGATGCCAATGGGGGAGAAGCGCAGAGCCAATATTGATATGTTATTAGAAAAGGCAAACACCTTCGAGAATGGATACTACAAGGGGCTATTCCATTTCCTTCGTTACATAGAGAAGCTCAAGCTGCAGGATGCGGATTTTGGCGAGGCGAATATTCTTAGTGATGACGAGGATGTTGTTCGAATTATGAGTATGCACAAGAGTAAAGGTCTCGAATATCCGATTGTGTTTGTCAGTGGTCTCGGAAAACGTTTTAACAAACAGGACACAAGACAAATGCTTGTTATTCATAGTGATTATGGTCTTGCATCAATGATGTTTTCGGAGGAAGAACGATACAAGAAAAAAACATTCGCCCGCAGTGTATTTTCAACGCTTTTGGATAATGAAAGCATGGCGGAAGAGATGAGAATCTTATATGTTGCTATGACGCGTGCCAAGGAAAAGCTTTACTTAACCGGTGCTGTCCGTTCATATGAAACGTCTTGTGAAAAGCTTACCTTCCCTGTTTTGGAGGACTCGTATTTGCTTCCTTTCGGAATAAGAAAAAAGTCACTTTGCTATATGGACTATATTATTGCCTGTATGCAGCGTTATGATGAGCTGAAAGAAGTTTTAAATGTTTCGGACATACTTAACGTAAGTGTTTGTTCGACAAATCAGGTTGCTGCAAACATTCATTTGAATTTGATCTCTTCACAGATTCAAAAAGAAGAACTAAAAGGTATGGCGATTGCTTCTGAAGAGAATGCGTACTATGAGGAATATAAGGCTGCATTTGATTATACGTATCCATATCAGGTATATACGGATATGAGAGGCAAGATGTCGATTTCAGACATTAAGAAGATGAAAGCATATGATGGTCAGGGCTATGATGCTGACACAGAATTTACATATGCAAAGGAACAGACAGATATTATACAGGCAGAAGATTTGCAAGGAGAAGATTTGCAAGGAGAAGATTTGCAGACAGAGGGGCTGCAGAAAGATGGTTTGCAGGCAGATAGTCTGCAGGGAGAAAGTTTCCGGAAGGAAGCAACAAGCAGTCGTTCTTTGCACATTACAGGGGCCTTGTATGGTACCATTATCCATAAATTCATGGAACTGTTGCCGTTTGAGCAATTGTCCGGTGTTGATGACAAGGATTACTACGAATTTGTCAGGTCATTCAAACAATTGCAAATAGAAAAAGGGATTTTTGATAAAGAAGAAGCTGCAGTAATTTCTGTAAAAAAGATTGTCACAATGCTAAAAAGCCCGCTTGGGAAACGCATGGTTTCCGCAGCAGAAAATCAGTTGCTTTATAAGGAACAACAGTTTTCTGCAGGCATTAAACCATCTGAATTAGATAATAATCTTCCGAATACGGATGATCTTATTATTGTGCAAGGTATTATTGATGCATTCTTCTATGAGGATGGCGAGATTGTTCTCATGGATTATAAGACGGATCATGCTGATGAAGCTACGATTAAGGGAAGATATAACGCACAGATGGAGTATTATGCGCGGATTTTGGAACAGCTTACAGGCTGCAAAGTTAAGAGTCAGATTTTCTATTCCTTCTATTTGGGAAAAGAAATTTCTTTGGAATCGCATGTGACAAAGGATTGATATTCCTGTGTGACACAAAGCGTATGAAAACTGATTTCGCATGACAAAGTGAGCCTGATATGGTATAGTTCTATGTGGTTGATAAGAAAATAACGGATTTTGTTTGTGTATGGACTGAAATTTGTCCGTTTGTAAAAAGGAGACATAGTATGGCAGGAAATCGAGAAGATGAATCAATTACATTGCTTGGTAATAATAATGTAAGTTATCCGACGGATTATGCGCCGGAGATGTTAGAAACATTTGAGAACAAGCATCCGGAAAATGACTATTTTGTTAAATTTAATTGTCCGGAGTTTACAAGCCTTTGTCCGATAACGGGGCAACCGGATTTTGCAACGATTTATATTTCGTACGTTCCGAATGTTCGTATGGTTGAGAGCAAGTCGCTGAAGCTTTATTTGTTTAGCTTTCGAAATCACGGGGATTTTCACGAGGATTGTGTAAATAAGATTATGAAGGATTTGATTGCGGTAATGGATCCGAAATATATTGAAGTATGGGGGAAGTTTACTCCTCGTGGCGGTATTTCCATTGATCCGTACTGCAATTACGGCAAGGCGGGAACCGTATGGGAAAAGGTGGCATTTGATCGTCTTGCAAATCACGACATGTATCCGGAAAAGGTAGATAATCGTTAATGAATGTAAAAACCTATGCTGATGCAGTAAACTACATTGAGAATATTCCGTTGTTTGGTCCGAGGACAGATGGCAGACATAAGTCCGGAAATGATAATTTGCTTGGTGTATTGCAACAACTGAAGAACCCGCACAAATTTGTTCGAGCAATTCATGTTGCCGGTACAAACGGCAAAGGTTCTACGTCGACAATGCTTGCAAATTTGCTTGCGGTTCGTGGATATCGCGTCGGCGTATTTACTTCGCCGCACTTAGTTACAATAAATGAGCGAATTGCAATTCAATACACAACAGCGGAAGGTAAGATTATACGTGATATTATTTCAAATGATGATTTTCTGAAATGCTACTATCAGGTCAGTGATGCGATGACAAAACATGTTGAAGAAGGCGGAAGTGTACTCTCCTATTTCGAGTTTTTGTTTGCTATGGCAGCCTGCTATTTTGAAATCATGCAGCTTGACTACGTGATTTATGAGACAGGGCTTGGCGGGCGGTTGGATGCTACGAATACGATTAGGCCTGAGGTCTGTTTGATTACATCCATCGGTTTGGATCATATGCAATACTTGGGAGATACAATTTCAAAGATTGCATTTGAAAAAGCAGGTATAATCAAAAAGAACGTGCCGGTTCTTTATTTGACCGGAGATGAGACTGCGGATGATGTCATCAGCAAACAGGCAAAGCAGGTAGGCGCTGAGGAAATAAATGTCGTAAATTCACAATATATAATAAACGAATTAACAGATAAAACCATTGATTTTTCTGTGTATACTCGGTATTATAAGTATAATCATTTGATACTTCACACAACGGCACTTTATCAAATCGATAATGCGAGACTTGCGATTGAGGCATGCAATGTATTGCTTGGAGAAGAGAATGTTTTGACCGGACATGAAGTATTAAGTGCAATGGAACAATTTTTCTGGTCAGGTCGCATGGAGGAAATCCGTCCAAATGTATATATCGATGGAGCCCATAATCCGGATGCGATTGCACGCTTTGTTGAGACTGTACAACAGCAAAAGAAGAACAAAACATTGTATTTGATGTTTGCGGTCGCCGGAGATAAAGACTATAGGGTGATGATTGAACAGCTGTGCAGAGGTCTTGATATGGAAGCGGTTTATGTGACCGCGATTCTGAATGCACGTAAGGTTTCACCAAAGCTTATAGCCGAGCAGTTTAAAACAGCACTGACTGACAAACCAAATACAAAAATATATAATTCAGAAGATATGAAACAAGCTTATAAAGAGAGTGTTCGGATGGCAAATGAGGCAAACGGAAGCCTGTATTGTGTAGGTTCACTTTATTTAGTCGGCAGCTTGAAACAGATTGACGCGGAGGTTTTCCAATGATCGTATTTGAGGAAGAATTAAAAAGATTTCAGCCAATCCCGGAAGTGGATCAGGCAGAAGAGGCAATTTACAATAATGATTTGCGCGACATTAGTGATATTGTTGCACAAGTTACAGCAGAATTAAAGGGTGCAAGTATGGACGCACAGTTAGCAGGACGTATAAGGAGATAGTTATGGCAACAAACATTCGACCGGTTATGTGCCCGAACTGTGGCGCACAAATTAAAAAAACTGGATATTGTTCTGCTTGTCATATGCATATCAATGTTTTACGCAAGGCGTATAATACATCCGATTATTATTTCAATATTGGTTTGGACAAGGCAAAAGCACGTGATTTATCGGGTGCAATAGAGTCTTTGAACCAGTCTCTGCGTTATAACAAGAAGAATATTATGACACGTAATCTGCTTGGACTTATTTATTATGAGATGGGCGAGGTTGTAATGGCTTTAAGTCATTGGGTCATGAGTGTGAATTATCAGAATTCAAACAACCTTGCAAGCAAATACTTAAAGCTGCTTCGGCAGGATCCGGCACAGCTTGAAGGCGTTGACCAGATAGCAAAGAAGTTTAATATGGCGCTTGGCTATGCAGAATCTTCCGATTACGATTTAGCGATTATTCAGATAAAGGCGATACTTGGAAGTAATCCGCATTTTGTAAAGGGCTATTTGCTTCTTGCATTATTGTACATACAGGTAAACAACTACGAAAAAGCACGTACAACCTTACGCAGAGTGTTAAAAATTGACAAGGCGAATCCACTTGCAATTCACTATTTGCATGAGATGGGAGATACCGATGAGAACATTATACAGATGCGTAATGAGTCTGTAGAGAATGACGGCTTGTTTGAAGACGCATATATGGAAGAGGTATCTGTTGCTGAGGCAAATTCAAAGCCTGTAAGTGACAGTCCAATCCGAAGACTTTTGGCAACGATAGAAGATCGTTACAAGAAAATGACTGTCAAAACCGGTGAGTTTGGTGAAATGCGTTTTGCACATTATTCAGGCATTTACGTGATGGTTGGACTGGTGCTTGGTATATTATTGCTGTTCTTTGTTGTCGTACCTGCACAAAAACGGAACCTGCGAAAGGAAAATGTAAATCTTACGAAGCAGTATAGTGAGGAAATTGCTTCGAAGAATGCAGAAATCGCGGCTCTGCAAGAGGAGGTTGCCTCTGTTCAGAGTCAATTGGATGATATATTGTACAGTCATGATTCCACTGATAACCCATTGCCGGATTATTCGAATATCGAGCATGGTCTTTCGGAGGATGATATCAATATGATTGTTCAGTCAGAATAACTTAAGATAATGATTTAATTTACAAAAGAAAGCGAAACATTTTGTTTCGCTTTCTTTTTTGCGTCTATGGGAACCGGGTGTCGCTTTCAAATATTTATATCAAAAAACAAGGAGGGATTTTATGAAGTGTTATGAGGTTGATAATGAAGCAATGATTTACTACCTGCCAAGAGAACTGGATCATTATGCAGCTGACCGCTTGAAACGAAAAACAGAGGAGATATTTGCGCAACAAACCGTTCGATATTTGATATTTGATTTTGAAAAAACGGTATTTATGGATAGCTCGGGAATTGGACTTATTACAGGCCGTTTCAGACGTGTAAATGATCAGGGAGGCAAAGTATATGTAATTCATGTCGGACTTGGTATCGATAAAATTCTAGAGCTTTCAGGAATCTACCGAATCGTACAAAAGATGGATTCAAAGGAAGATATTTTAAAGGAAATGGTTGAGGGAGGATATTATGCATAATACGAACGAAATGACAGTGGAGTTTCAAAGTATCCCACAGAATGAGAGCTTTGCAAGAATGGTTGTTGCAGCATTTATTACTGGCACGAACCCAACGCTTGAGGAAGTATCAGATATAAAAACAGCGGTATCAGAGGCGGTAACAAATGCAATTATCCATGGATATGAACACAAAGAAGGAATTGTAAAAATCAGAGCGCGGGTCGATGGGCGAACTGTATATTTGGAAATCTCAGATAAGGGATGTGGAATACAAAACATTTCGCAGGCCATGGAACCGCTTTACACATCAAAGCCTGAAGAGGAGCGTTCGGGGATGGGATTTTCTTTTATGGAAGCATTTATGGACAGATTAGAAGTGGAATCAACGTATGGTGTTGGAACCATAGTAAAAATGTGGAAGGAGATTGGGGTCACAGGACATCCATACGAATAAATGAATCAAGAGGAACTATTTGAACTTGCCAGACAAGGTGATAAGGCAGCGAAGGAAAAGATAGTTTCGGATAACAATGGACTCGTGTGGAGCGTTGCGAGACGATTTGCGGGAAGAGGATATGATCTGGATGAGATTTATCAGATTGGCTGTATTGGGTTATTGAAAGCAATTGAACGGTTCTCGTTTGCCTATGAAGTGCAGTTTTCAACATATGCTGTTCCGCTGATTGCCGGAGAAATAAAACGTTTCCTTCGGGATAATGGAATGATTAAGGTCTCAAGAATACTAAAGCAAAACGGATACCGGATTAGTCAGGCAAAGCAGGCTTTGTCGGATCAATATGGAAGGGAGGCAACGCTTTCTGAATTATCGAGCTATACCGGACTGAAGCTGGAAGATATTGTGCTTGCGACGGAAGCCAACAGAGAAGTGGAATCGATTTATCAAACAGTGAGCGGGCATGATGGGAAGGAAATGTATCTTGTTGATAAGCTATCAGAAGCAGAGGAGGAATGTAGTGCAGTCGAACATCTTATGAATTCCCTGCTGATTGAAAACGCTATGGAACAGCTTGGGGAGTTGGAGCGAAAACTAATCACGATGCGATACTTTCAAGACAAGACACAAACGCAAATTGCTGAGATTCTCGGGATAAGTCAGGTGCAGGTTAGCAGGCTTGAAAAAAAGATATTGAGAAATATGAGAAACGCTATTGACAGAAAATCGAACTAATAGTACAATAAACACATATTGAGTACGGAAATAGATATAAAGGTATGTCTATTATACTTATAGTACGATTATTATACTATAAGTTAAAATGATGATTACTTCGAACATTGCATTAGGAATGCTTGGTTTAGCAATTGTACATGGATGCAGATGGGGTAAGAGTTTTTATGGGAGCAAAAAAGAAAGAAGCATTAGAACAATTTAATCGGGAAAATATCCTTTCTGCAGCCAAAGAACTATTTGAACAAAAGGGCGTTGAGAAGACGACGATGGATGATATAGCGCTGCATGCAGACTATAGTAAGTCGACGATTTATGTGTACTTCAAGAGCAAAGAAGAAATCTATAACTCCATTATTCAGCAGTATATTGGGGTGCTGACGGGGGAGCTTGCAGTCTGTATTGAGACGGCTTCGGATTTTGAAGACAGCTATTTCAGATTATGTAATTGCCTGGCGGCCTTTGAAGAACGATATCCGGGATATTATGCAAGCTTTATGCTCAAGCAGAATCGGACGGGGAGCCGCAAGAAGACGGATGATGCAGTAATCGAAGAGACAAACGATGACGTTAATAAGCTGATTGCTCAGTTACTTGAGAAGGGCCAGGAGAAGAAGATTCTTCGGGACGATTTAGAGATTCAACCGACGGTTTTGTATATCTGGTCGGCAATTAGTGGGATTATCCAGGTAGCAGAACAAAAGAAGGATTTGATTCACAGACATTTTCGTATGAATAAGGAGGAGTATTTGCGATACTCGTTCCGGACATTTTATGAATCATTAGTGAAAAGGTAGAGGTATTTTTACAGAGGAGGGAACTGTAACAGGTATGGTAGCGCATTTGATTTTTTACGTGTCTGATCGAGGAAATCTTCCAAAAGTAGGTCACTTTCGAAAGATGGATGCCGGTTGTGATATTACAGAGCATATAAGTGATGGTATGCGGAATTGTAGTATCATGAAGTATACGGAGTACGATGGAAGTGTACTTGATACACAGACGGTTGGTGTTGTATTTCCGGCGCATATGTGGGGAAGCTCATTTGCGGTTCGTGAGTTTTTAAGGCGTCTTCGTGTCAAAAAGGATACATATGTATATGCTGTGGCAGTTGGCGAGACATTATCGCGATGCTCAGATGATCATGAGATGCGTGCCATGAATTCTTTGCGTGATATAAGCCGTATTTTCATTCAAAGAGGATTTGGTACAGAGTCCGATATTTATGTGCGTTTTGTTGATCGTGATCGAATGGGACTGAGTACAGAAGAGCGGATGCGGGGCGGACTTATCGCATCTGAAAACGTTCGGGTAATACTAAATGGCATGCGTTACCACAGCTTGGATTTGGTCCGAAGAGAGCAGGCACAATACAAGGAAGAGCTGCGCCAAAAGAACCTATACAACAATGATACAAGTGTAGCGTATCGTTACAACACAGAAAAGCGATTGTTGTTACATAACGTTTTTCTTGATGATGGTATGATGCAGGGAGTGAGACTATGCCGGGGCATATAATACATCTTGCTGCAGCGAGCTGCATATTAACAAACAGTCCAATGGGTGAATGTGCGGCGAATGAATTTCTGCTTGGCTCTATTGTTCCGGATATTCTTGAACGCAGCAACAAAAAACAAAGCCATTTCTGGTCGGATGCAGGCTTCGAAAAGTTCGAGCGGGTTCCGGATTTGGATGCATTTTGTGACAAGTATGGGAATCAGATGTCAAATCCATTCGTTTTAGGATATTATTGCCATTTGTACATGGATGCGCTTTTTATGCGGACAAGCTGGAAAAGGCATTTTTCTTTCTTCGACAAAGACATGCAAGCAAATGATTTATATGATGAAGTAGCATTTATTGGTTACCGCAAACATACAAAGGACGATATTTCGGTATATCCAAGAGAAGAATTTTTTTCGAATGCATATTATTACGGGGATTATGATCGTGTGAATCCATACATTGTCAAGAATTATAATATCCGGATTCCGAGGTTGCCATCAGAAGATATTGCGTACGTGGAAGGTGTGTTGTTAAAAGCAAACGATGAGCGTATGGCGAGAATGATTGAGGCAGCAAATCAGTTTAAGAATATGCCGGTTGAACATATTACATATGATTCAACGGACAAACAGTTAAAGGTATTTCTTTTATCGGAATTTCAATATTTGATAGAGGAAACCGTGAACGAAACAAAAAAATACATTTGATTTTTTATGTGTCTGCTGCAAGGGTTCCTGCCACGCCCCTTGTGGCAGGCCCTCCTTTTTTGTTGGGGAATTGCATATGCTATGAACAAAATGTGTATAATCTTATAAAAACTTGTATTCTGAACGCTGATTTGGTATAATAAGGGGAATTTTGGGAAAATGAATGGAGGCGCCAAATGGGTTATTCGAGACATGAGACAATGAAGAAACAACGTAAGCTTGTCTCAAAGGCACAACGAAATAGAAGAAAGGTTCTTGTTAACTTTTTCAAAATATTGCTCGTGATGATTGTTACCGTCGTCGTTGCCGGGGCCGGTGCGTTCTTCGGTATGATAAAAGGTATTTTGGATAATGCACCGGATGTAGATACGATTGATATTGTTCCAAGAGGCTTCAAATCTGTAATCTACGATGCAGATGGCAATGTTGAAAAAGAACTTTCAACCTTTGATTCGAACCGTGAATACATTTATTATGAGGATATCGGCGAAACAGTCATCAATGCATTTGTTGCGATTGAGGACGAGCGTTTCTGGCAGCATAACGGCATAGATGTCAAAGGTATTCTGAGAGCCGGTATCAAAGGTATAGCCAATGTTGCTAAGGGTGGTTCTATGGATGAAGGTGCGAGTACGCTCACACAGCAGTTGATTAAGAACCAGATTTATAACGTAGGTATGGACGAGATTACCTTTATGGATCGTCTGGAACGTAAGATTCAGGAGCAGTATCTTGCCCTTGAGCTTGAGAAGAAATACTCAAAGGAAGAGATTATTGAGTACTACCTTAACACGATTTATCTCGGACGAGGTGTTCACGGTGTACAAGCTGCTTCCCAGAGATATTTTGGTAAGGATGTTAATGAGTTGACGGTTTCTGAGGCAGCAGCGATTGCCGGCATTACACAGAATCCAACGCAATACGATCCGGTTGCATATCCGGAGGCAAGTGCAAAGCGTCGTCAGAGCGTGCTTGATAAGATGCTTAAGCTTGAATATATTACAGAGGCTGAATATAATGTTGCGGTTGCAGATGACGTGTATGCAAGAATTCGTGAGGAGCATGACATTCAGGAAGCAAATGATAATGTTAACACATACTACGAAGATGCAATCTTAGACCAGCTTGAAAAGGATTTAAGTGAGCTTTACGGAGTATCGGAGGCTGAAGCTTCCCGTATGATATATACAGAAGGTTATTCTATTTATTCTGTACAGGACAAAGAAATTCAGGCTATTTGTGATAATGTAATAAATGATCCGTCCTATTTAGGAACATCTACGAAGGTTGGCCTTGAATATCAGCTCACAATCAACGTAAATGGTTCTGAAGTCAACTACTCAACAGGTCATTTAACAAATTACTATGCAAAGCTGACCGGTAATTCGAAATACAACAACATATATGCGAATTCCGATGCGGCGCGGGCTGCTGCGGACGGATTTAAGGAAGCCAAATTAGATGAAACCGGTGGTACATTTATAGCGGAGACGTTCACACTTTCTCCACAGCCACAGTTTGCATTTACGATTATTGATCAAAAAACAGGCTACGTCAAAGCGATGGTTGGCGGTCGAGGCGAGAAGACTACAAACCGAGGATTCAACAGAGCGACAAAAGCAGAACGTCAACCGGGTTCTGTTTTTAAGATTGTAGCAGCGTATTTACCGCTTATTGATACGGGAAAAGCGTGTCTTGCAACGACGATTAAGGATGAAGAGTTCCACTATGCAAATGGTGGAAAAGTCAATAACTGGTGGGGTGGTTCTTATCGAGGATATTGTACGGTAAGAGCCGGTATCAGAGATTCCATGAATGTTCTTGCTGTTAAGGCGATAACGATGGTAACACCGGATGTGGCTTTTGAATATTTGTTAAACCTTGGATTTACAACACTTGCAGATGATGATGTTGATCCGAATACAGGTGCAGTGTTATCGGATCGAACACAGTCAGCGGCACTTGGTGGTCTTTCATACGGTGTCACGACATATGAGATGTCAGCAGCATACGCTTCAATTGCGAATGGCGGTGTTTACAACAAACCGGTACTTTACTCAAAGGTTGTAGATCACGATGGAAATGTAATAATCGATAATACGACACCGACATCCCATCGTGTTATGAAGGATACAACAGCATGGCAGTTGATTGAAGCCATGAAGAGTGTAGTGACCGCCGGTACAGGTACCCCGGCTTTGTTAAGATCCGGTGTTAAGTGTGCCGGTAAGACGGGTACAACGTCAAGCCATTACGATTTGTGGTTTGCAGGTATGACACCATATTATACAGCTTCTATCTGGATGGGCTTTGACTCAAACGTAGATATGGGTGGCTGGAATACACATAAGTATATGTGGCGAGATATTATGGATCAGATAGCGGCTTTAGAGGGACAGGACACATCGGTCGATTTTGAAAGACCGGAAGGAATTACATCGATTACATTATGTAAGATTACGGGCAAATATCCAGCAGAAGACTGTCCGACGGTTACGGACTATTGCGCAACTGATTTTTCACCGAGCGGACAGTGTAACGGTCATGAACAGGTTGATATCTGTATGGATTCGTATTGTGTAGCAACAAATGCCTGCGAGAATACACAGTCATTCTTTGTTGAGGAAGACGATGAAGGCGAAAAGAGGTTTGTTGATGCACCATCAGAAATCACGTATACAGAGGAGGAATGTCCATTGCACCCGTCACTACCGGATTTTTACACGGTTACGACAAGTGCAGGAGAGGGCGGCTCAGTTTCGGAATCGCAAGAGGTTCCGAGAGGATCGACAGCTACTTTCTATATCGCTGCGAATGAAGGCTATTACATTAGTGACGTTTATGTAGATGGTACAAGCGTTGGACCGGTTACAAGCTACACATTTGAAGATATTGACAGTGATCATACGATTATGGCAAGCTTCGGAAAAGAATGACAAAATATGTAAGGCGGATTTACAGGGACACTTTTTTAAGTGTCCCTTTTTGTGTGTTACACAAAATTCCGCATCTATATAAAAAGCAGCTGCTTAGCTTTTATTATTCGTTGCCTTTGGCTGGAAAATGAGGGATGCAAAATATGAAAATATAAGGGCAGCGGATGTGCCAACGGCAGCTGATGTAAAACCGCCTCGAAAGAGACCGATGAAGCCATCCGTATCAATAGACTCTTTTATCCCCTTCCACAAATTATAACCAAAACCGGTAAGCGGAACAGAGGCACCTGCGCCCGCAAACTCCAGGAATGGTTCGTAAATGCCAAGACATCCGAGAACTACACCGGTGCAAACGAGAAGAACCATAACACGACCGGGCATAAGCTTTGTATTATCCATGAGAATTTGCGATAGTACACAAATCGTTCCACCTACCAAAAATGCAATAATATAATCCATAATGACCTCCGTTTAGATTGTTTCAATGACAAGCGCATGGGCAGTGCCGGGAATGGTCTGTCCCTCGTTGTAGCTCACAGTAGATAACAGTGCGCCGGTAGGCACAAACAGTATTCGCTTAAAAATTTGTTCTTTAAGCTTGTGTAAAAGATAGCCTGCCAGTGTCACTGCACTGCATCCACAGCCGCTTCCGCCGCTGTGGGTATCCTGCGTTTCGTTATCATAGATTAAAAGTCCGCAATCAAGATGCTGCTTCGATATATCATAGCCATTATCCATTAACAGCTTGATTAAAATGTTGCTTCCGACGCTTCCTAAATCGCCTGTAATAATATGGTCGAATTGAGAGGGTTTCATGTTTAAATCCTCCAGACATTGGTAAATGACGTCTGCAGCAGCAGGAGCCATACAGGCACCCATATTCATGCTGTCACGGACACCGTAATCGACAATTTTTCCGGTTGTGACGGCGGTAATATGAGGATATCCCTTAAGCGGTGTATTTTCGGTTGTTCTGGAAATGACGAAGGCACCGCTTCCTGTAACGGTCCAGGTTGCGGATAATGGACGTTGGTTGCCGTATTCAAGCGGAAAACGAAATTGCTTTTCCGCGCTTGCATAATGACTGCTTGTTACGGCAAGAACATAATCTGCATATCCGGCCGCGGCAGTCATAGCAGCGAGTGATAATGCTTCGCCGCAGGTAGAACAGGCACCGTATAATCCAAAGACCGGGATGTCAAAATCCTTTAAGCCGAACGTTGTTCCGATTAACTGTCCAAGCAAATCTCCGCCAAACAAATACCGGATATCCGTTTTGGATATGCCTGACTTTGTAATTGCCGTCTGAACGGCCCGGCGTATCATTTCAGATTCGCCTTCTTCCCAGGATTCCTGTCCGAAAGTAAGATCTTGTTCGACCTGATCGAAAAATGAGGAAAGCGGACCTTGTCCCTCTTTTTCTCCTACGACGGAAGCAGCAGAAAGGATGATGGGAGGTGCGCTGAATTTTAAAGTTTGTTTTCCGCATTGTACGCTTGCGTTGGCTTCTGATTTATGAATGGTCTGTGTCTGTTTTGCTTGTGTGTTCATCTGACTCATGAGTGTCCTCCTTTATACGATTTGAAAAAAATGAAGAATATAATAAATCAGGCCAAGTGTAAAACTTGTCACAATTCCAAACAAAATTACAGGCCCTGCAATTGTAAAGACTTTTACACCTTTTCCGAAAACTTCTCCCTCTTTTTTGTATTCAATTGTTGGGGCAGCTACAGAATTCGCAAAGCCTGTTATAGGAACGAGTGCGCCTGCACCGCCAAGCTTTGCAATTGATTTATAAAGATTAAAGGATGTTAAAAGCACACTCAGTAGAATTAGTATGATAGATGTATAGCTTGACGCATCCTTTTTTGATAAGTCGAAATAACCGATGCAAAGGTTCTGGATATATTGCCCTAATACACATATCAAACCGCCAACCCAAAATGCGTTTACACAATTTTTGAAGCAATTGTGCTTTGGGGTGACAGCTGTCACATAGGCATTATAAGCTTCGTCATTTTGTTTCACTTTCATTGAAATATCTCCTTTTTTAAAAATATAGTTGTTGAATGATACATCCGAAAAACTTTCCGAGCGCACAGGCAATTAAGACATAGGGTAAGTATTCACGGACACATAATCTTCTTGACAGTATCGGAAAAATCTTTAATGTTTCGGCAAGTGCACCGGCAAGACATCCGGTAAAAATCCCCCCAATCAATAAAAAAATGAATAACCCAATGAGTGAAAATGGGATGGCAATCTTTTGGATATAAATAAAGTTTCCAAGTGTTACACCTGCAATTAATAAGGATTCGATTTTTGTGGCATATTTTAGAGCTTTTAGCTTTTCGGCAAGCTTATCAAAAACACCGAGGAGTGTGATAAAGGCTACATAACCAGCTGCTATCGCGCCTCCTGCAATCATACAAAAGATGATGTAGCCGGAATATCTAAGAAACATCAATTGTATTTCCGTTTCTCGAACTGTTCATAATAATCGTTTTGTTTACATCTTCTTCATAGAGGCGCATCTGTACCTGAAGAGGTGTTGGATCATCGGTTTTTTTGTGGTTGATTCCATGGTTGAAAAAGACAATCATTCCAATACATAAACCGAGAGAATATGCGATAGTTCCAAACAATAAACCGGTGTGGTTGCCTTCGGGAGCTTTTCCGGTGAACAATGTAAATAGATTTGCGAGAAGATTTGCGGCACTTACATCTTCGTTGTAGGACATAATAGAGTAGGCTGTCCCAAAGAAGGCAAGAATCATTAAAAATATTGCTTTCAACTTTCCGCTTCGTTTGGCACTGTCAGACAGATTTTTGTAATATACAATCGTTTCGGGAAATCCGATGCTGTTTACAGTTACGTCTTTGCAGAGCTTGTGAATAATTGCAATCAGGTACACAATTGTTACAACAGACTGATCCTGTTCGGTATTTGAAAAAACGAAAACTTCGGATTTTTTGATTTGATGGCTTAAATCTTTATCCGGACAAAAAATCGTGGCAATGTCTTCAATATGGACTTTTCTTGACTGGACGAGAACGCTTTGTTCAAGTGCGATATAAATATTTGTCATCTTTTTAAATTCCTTTTGTTGTTTTTGTTAGTATGAATCGAATATTCGAAAATATTATTAGTAAATTATGCAAAAAGTATTGGTTTTATTTTGGACAAAAACATGGTATTATATATGTGTTGAATTATGCGAAAAATCAGGAGTAACAGTTATGCAATTAAACGAAATTCGAGAAGAGATTGATCGAATAGATGAGGAAATGAAACAATTATTCGATGAAAGATTGATGCAATCCCGAAAGGTTGCAGAAACAAAAATTGCATCCGGTGATGATGTTTACAAGCCACTTCGTGAAATAGAAATGGAACAGATGCATGCATCACAGGAGGAAGCATGGTATCTTATGCAACTCAAAAAGAGCGTTGAGATCAGTCGAAAATACCAATATTCTGTCTTTATCGATAAGCATATGGAAGATTCGGAATTTCTTAAAAATTTATCCGTAGAAAATCGTAAAACACTATTGGAAGGCGGAAGGCTTTTGTTGTCATTTCGAACAGATTCCGAACGAATGAAGGGGCTTGATGTTAAGGGTGTCATGTCGGTGCTTTCAAGCTCTAGTCTTCGAATCCTGCATATGACGGCGGATGCATCGACGGACAAGGTTCAAGTGATACTTGAGGTTGATAATACAGATTCTTCCAAACAGGAAGCCTTTTTACTTGCGTATATGATTTATAAAGAAACAATTTGTGAGTGATTTTTATTCGATACAACAACTTACAGAACAGACAATGGTACAAAAGCATGATTCATAAAGGAGGTACTATGGTAATTTTGAATGGCCATGTGATTGATCCGGCAACACAGTTTGATGAGATTGCGGATGTCGCAATCGAAAATGGTGTTATCACAAGGATATATGATCACAGTAAAGGACAATATTATGAAAATGACGGACAGGAAGTAATGGATGTAAAAGGACAATATGTCTTGCCAGGATTTATAGACTTACATGTTCATCTAAGAGACCCTGGCCTTACATACAAAGAAGATATTGTAACAGGAACGAAGGCTGCGGCAGCAGGCGGTGTAACAACGATATGTGCGATGCCGAATACAAAACCGGTTGTGGATTCCGTAGAGACATTGAAATACATTCTGGATAAAGCAAACAATGAAGGTTTTGTTCATGTCAAACAGCTTTCTGCCATCACAAAGGGAATGGAAGGTAAGGAATTAGTTGACATGAAGGCAATGTTTGAAGCCGGTGCTGTTGCGTTTTCTGAAGATGGCAAGAGTGTAATGGATATCAATGTTTACCGTGAGGCTATGAAACAGGCTGCCGGTATGGGAGCGCTTATTATGGCACATTGCGAAGACAAGGACCTTGTAGGAAAGGGTGTACTCAATGAAGGTGTTGCATCTGAACGATATCAGGTGCCGGGTATTTCGAATTCAGTCGAGGATGTAATTACTGCAAGAGATATTTTTCTGGCGAATGAGACAGGTGCAAAGCTTCACCTGTGTCATTGCTCAACGATTGGCACGGTTGAACTTATGCGAATGGCAAAACGCATGGGAGTAAATGTTACCGCAGAAGTATGTCCACATCATTTTACGCTGACAGATGGAGACATCAGTGAAGCAAACAGTAACTATAAGATGAATCCGCCGCTTCGTTCACGTGAGGATGTGAAAGCGCTGATCGTTGGTTTGATGGACGGCACGATGCAGGCGATATCTACAGACCATGCTCCACATTCGGCGGAGGAAAAGTCGAAAGATTTTACACAGGCACCATTTGGTATTGTCGGACTTGAAACAAGTGCGGCACTTACCTATACAGCTCTTGTTTCAACCGGGCTTATGAGCATGATGGATATGGCAACAAAAATGAGTTATAATCCGGCGAAGATTCTGGGCATTGATAACGAATACGGACGAATTACAGAAGGGGCGAAGGCAGATATTGCAGTGTTTGATCCCGAACAGGAATGGATCGTCGATGTCAATAAATTCTATTCCAAGGGACATAACACACCATATAACGGACAACTGTTAAAGGGTAAGGTCACAGCCACATTTGTAGATGGTATATTGAAGTACAACGGAAAGATTCTTGCGTAACAATTGCTTTGCAAAACTATGATAACAATTCAATGGAGGATATAGAAATGATAAAACAGCTAATTCAAAACATCGAGAAGAAGGATGCACCAATTGTTGTAGGCTTAGACCCTATGATGAATTATGTTCCTGCGTTCATACAAAAACAGGCATATGAACAGTATGGCGAGACGTTAGAAGGTGCAGCGGAAGCGATTTGGGTATATAACAAAGGAATCATAGATGCGACGTATGATTTGATTCCGGCAGTAAAGCCACAGATTGCCATGTATGAGCAGTTTGGCGTTCCGGGGCTTGCCGCATATCAGAAGACGTGTGCATATGCAAAGCAAAAAGGTTTAGTTGTTATCGGTGATGTAAAACGAGGCGATATCGGTTCTACATCAGCAGCTTATGCAGTCGGACATCTTGGAATGGTTACGGTCGGAAGTAAACAATACGCTCCGTTTGATGAGGATTTTGCAACTGTAAATCCATATCTCGGAACAGATGGTATTAAGCCGTTTATTGATGTATGTAACGAGTGCAACAAGGGTATTTTTGTTCTTGTTAAGACATCGAATCCATCCTCAGGTGAGTTTCAGGATCAGCTTATTGACGGTAAGCCGTTATATGAATATGTTGCCAAGAAGGTTGTAGAATGGGGCGAGATGACAATGGATGGTGATTACAGCAATGTTGGCTGTGTCGTAGGTGCCACATATCCTGAGATGGGAAAGGTACTTCGTAAGCTTATGCCAAAGACTTATATTCTTGTTCCGGGTTACGGTGCACAGGGAGGTAAGGCAGAAGATTTAGTTCACTACTTTAATGCGGACGGACTTGGTGCAATTGTAAACTCATCAAGAGGCATTATCGCTGCATATAAGCAGGATAAGTATGCGCGCCTTGGAGAAACCGGCTATGCAGATGCAAGCCGTCAGGCAGTTGTTGATATGATAGCAGACATCAACGGCGCACGTGCAAAGGCATAAAAACAAGGAGTTTGATATATGAGCAAGAGAAAGATAAAAGCTACAGTAATCTGTCAGAAAATGATAGCTGCGGATATATTCGATTTGAAGCTGTCTGCAAAAGAAATAGCATGTCAGGCAGCACCGGGACAGTTTGTGGATTTGTATTGTGCGGACGGAAGCAAGCTTCTTCCCAGACCAATCAGTTTGTGTGAAATTGACAAGGAGGAAGGAACACTTCGCCTTGTGTACCGTATTGCAGGTGAAGGAACGGCTTTATTTTCAAAGCTACAGACCGGAGATACAATCGACATCCTTGGCCCTCTCGGAAATGGTTTTACACTTCGCGACAAGAAGGCTATTTTGATTGGCGGTGGTATCGGTATTCCGCCGATGCTACAGCTTGCAAAGGCATTAAAGTGTGAGAAATCGATTGTGCTTGGTTACAGAGATGAGGCATTTTTAGCAGAAGAGTTTGAGCAGCATGGCACAGTATATATGTCTAGCGATAGTGGTATTATTGGTGTCAAAGGTACGGTAATGGATGCTATTTCTGCGTGCAAGATTACCGGAGATGTTATTTATGCGTGTGGACCAACACCAATGCTTCGCGCGATTCAGGCATACGCACTTGAGAATGGCATTGAGGCACAGCTTTCTTTGGAGGAGCATATGGCTTGCGGTGTAGGCGCATGTCTTGCCTGTGTATGTAAGTCGAAGGACATTGATGACCATTCAAAGGTTCACAACAAGCGTGTTTGTAAGGATGGTCCGGTGTTTTTTGCTGAGGAGGTGGAGCTGTAATGAATTTATCTGTTGATATTGCAGGTGTGACTCTGAAGAATCCGATTACAGTTGCATCCGGCACGTTCGGATCCGGTATGGAGTACGATGAATTTGTAGATTTAAATGCGTTAGGTGCGGTAACAACCAAAGGTGTAGCAAGCGTACCGTGGCCGGGAAATCCGACCCCTCGTATCGCAGAAACCTATGGTGGTATGATGAATGCGATTGGGCTGCAAAATCCCGGGATAGATACATTTGTGGCAAGAGATTTGCCATTTCTGCAGAAGAAGGATACAAAGATTATTGTAAATGTTTGCGGAAAGACGACAGAGGAATATGTGGCGGTCGTTGAGCGTCTGGCTTCTGAAAAGGTTGATTTATTGGAGATAAATGTTTCTTGTCCGAATGTAAAGGAAGGCGGTATTGCTTTTGGTCAGGATCCTAAGGCATTGTTCGCCATTACAAAGGAGATTAAGGCGAAGGCCAAGCAGCCGATTATTATGAAGCTTTCTCCAAATGTAACGGATATAACGGAAATGGCACGTGCCGCTGAGGCAGCGGGCGCAGATGCTTTGTCGCTTATCAATACACTTACCGGTATGAAAATCGATGTTAAGAAACGCACATTTGCGGTTGCAAATAAGACAGCAGGCGTTTCCGGACCTGCGATTAAACCGATTGCAGTGCGCATGGTATATCAGGTTGCGAATGCTTGCAAATTACCACTCATCGGCATGGGTGGCTGTATGTGTGCAGAGGATGCTTTGGAGTTTATTATGGCAGGTGCTTCTGCCGTTGCAGTAGGTACTGCAAACTTCCATAATCCGTATGCGACAATCGAAATTATTGAGGGAATAAAAAAATATATGCAGGACAATCAGGTGGATGATATTCGCTCTTTGATTGGATGCGTTAAGTAAGAGATAGGTTTTAACAATTATGGGTATTATTAAAAAGAGACCGTATTATTTTTCGGATTCTTCCATTGCATCAGATACAGTGATCGCATTTGTGATGGGTGGGATATCACTTGTTATTGAAATAGCAGGTATCATTACATCCTTCGCAACATTTGGACATGTGCCGGACATTTTTGGCACACTCTGTCTCTGTGCGCTTATTTTGTCAATTGTGGGACTTGTTTTTGCATTTCTTGGAAAAAAGGCACAAGAGGGTGGCGTGAAAGGCAAACGTATGTCTGTTATAGTTAATGTTTTATCACTTGTTATTTTGCTGTGGTTATTTTTGCTTGGAGTATAGGAGAACAACATGGATTTATTGATGTCTGACGTTTGCGAGCGTATGGAACTTGCAATCAGTCGTTTGTCGGAAGTTTTTGAGGAACAATGGACTTGTGAAAACGAGAGCTTTGCACCTTTCAAAGATTACTTTACAAAAACTGCTAATTTTTTATTGCAGGTATATGATGTGCATAATCTTGTAAATGAGCCGGGGGCACCTTCTATGTCTATGGAAGAGTGGCAGCAGCTGAATGCAAGACTGTATGAGGATATTTTACCTGAGGCATATGCAGACAGTTATGCAAACCCTGCATATGCATGTAAAATGCTTGGCAGGGAATATGGACAGATTCTTTCTGCACTGTACGCTGAACTTCGTTCAACAATTGTATATGCGTATGAGAACAGAAAGTACGATATGCTCTCCTTATTCGAATTGTATTTGGAAATTTACGGCAAATTCGCAGAAGCAGAGGCTGCATTACCAAAGACAAAATATATCAGGGAATCCATTTACTATTACATGTATGATTATGCAGATGTGATTGTAGCAGACCGTATTCGCGAGACAATTTGCCCGGAAGATAACCTTGCTTTGGACATTGTATTAAGAAGTGATTTATCAGATTTTCGTTATTTGTATCGATATGGAGAATATATCGGAGACAATGAAATAAAAACAGCCAAGTATTTTAATAAGCTGGATGAGTCTTTGGTACGTGCCATGGCAAAAACATATGTAGATGGTTTTATCAAAGGCTTTGAGACGATGCATATTGATATAAAACCGAAGAAATCGGTTAACATAAGATATTCAATTGGTCAGGAACGTATGGTGCGTATGGCAATTGAAATGTTTGAGGAGCATGGTTTAAAGCCAATTATTTTCCGATATGCGGTAAGTCGCATGAACCGAAGGCTTACTTCTCGTGTCGGATATATTGGTACACCTGCAAATAAGCAATATGAATATGATCATCGTATGGACGAGGCTCTTTTTTATGACAAGGCATTTACAGAGCGCAAGCTTGAGGTTGCAGCGGATGTTTATGAGAAGCATAAACAGCAGGCAAAAGAATATGCCGGTCCGGCTTGTATCGAAGTGTTTGGCGAGAATCCTTTTGCACCGGAGACGTGTGAGGATGCACTGAAATTATCCGGAAAGCAACAGGAATTATCGGTAAGCTACATGACAAAATCAGCAGAGCTTTCGAACAAATATATACCAAGAGATCAGTATAGCTTCACAATTATTGCTTATCCGATTCCGGAAATCGGGGATTCTTTTGATGATATATTTGCTGAAATCGTGAAAATAAATACATTAGATAATGATTTGTATCGTGAGATTCAACAGACAATCATTCTTACGCTTGATGAGGCTGAATATATTCATGTTGTAGGTGCAAACGGTAATAAGACCGACATAAAGGTAATGCTTCATAAGATTGACAAAACGAAGGAAACGAATTTTGAGAATTGTCTTGCAGATGTCAATATTCCGGTTGGTGAAGTGTTTACTTCCCCTGTCCTTACAGGTACAAATGGAACGCTTCATGTAAGCTGTGTATATTTAAATGATCTCAAATATAAGGATTTAACAATTGAATTTGAGAATGGTTGTATGAAAAATTACACATGCAAAAACTTTGAAACAGAAGAAGAAAACAAGGCATTTATCAAGGAAAATCTGATGTTTAACCATGATACATTGCCTATTGGAGAGTTTGCGATTGGCACAAATACAACCGCATATGTTATGGCACACAAATATGATATTTTATATAAGCTTCCTATTTTAATTGTAGAGAAAATGGGACCTCATTTTGCGGTTGGAGATACATGCTACAGCTATAGTGAGGACAGTCGCTTATACAATCCGGACGGAAGAGAAATCGTCGCAAAGGATAACGAGTGCTCTTTGCTTCGTAATTCTAACGACGAGGCAGAAAAGAGCAAGGCTTATTTCAACTGTCATACAGATATCACAATTCCATATGAAGAGATTGGTGGTATTTATGCGGTTTCGGCTGACGGAACAAAGACGCCAATTCTTTTGGACGGCAGATTTGTTTTGCCCGGTACAGAAGGCTTAAATGTGCCATTTTTGGAATGATATGACAATAGAAACAAGTTATGCATAGAAAATACTGATTTTTAATGCAAGGAGGTATGCGTATGGGTAGACGAGTATTTTGGATTGTTTTGGATAGCGTTGGCGCAGGGGAAATGCCGGACGCAAAGCAATTTGGTGATGAAGGTGCGGATACCCTTGGTCACATTATTGCATCTTGTCCGGATGTGAAGCTTCCGAATATGTGCAAACTTGGTTTACATAAGATTAACGGCACATCGTTTAAAAACTACAACAAGGATGTGCATGAAGTGATAGGCTGTTATGGCAAATCCCGGGAGTTATCAAATGGCAAGGACACAACGACCGGCCATTGGGAGATGATTGGTATTCATACAGCAAATCCGTTTCCGACCTTTCCGAATGGTTTTCCACAGGATCTGATTGATGAATTTATAGAAAAGACAGGCTGTGGCGCGATATACGGCAACAAGGTTGCATCCGGAATTCCGATCATTGAGGAATATATTGAGGAGCACTTAAAAACAGGATATCCAATTGTTTATACATCCGCGGATTCTGTTTTTCAAATTGCGGCATCCGAAGAAAAGGTCGGACTCAACCGATTGTATGAAATGTGTCAGATTGCAAGAGATATGTTACAGGGTGAACGAGGCGTCGGACGTGTTATCGCCAGACCGTTTGTTGGCACAAAGGATCATTTTGAGAGAACATCCAATCGTAAGGATTATGCGTTGGAGCCTACCCATGATAATATATTATGTAAACTTCAAGATGCGGGCATTCCGGTTGTTGCAATCGGGAAGATAAGCGATATTTTCCATCATGTTGGTATTTCGCAAGCAATTCATACAGATAATAACGAGGATGGTATGGTAAAGACAACCAATCAGATTCGGACATTGGAGCAAGGTCTTTGTTTCACAAATTTAGTTGATTTTGATATGAAGTATGGTCATCGGAGAGATTTGCAGGGGTATAAGAATGGACTGGAAGCATTTGATCAATGGTTAGGTAAAAACCTTCCGCTTCTGCGTCCGGATGATCTTTTGATTATCAATGCAGATCATGGATGCGACCCGACATTTAAGGGTTCTGATCATACCAGAGAATATATCCCGATTCTTATCTATGGTAAGAACATCAAAAAATCATTTGACCTTGGAATAAGGGAAACCTTTGGTGATATTGGTGCGACGATTTTAGAATATCTGACCGAGGGCGTAGTAACGAACGAACCGGACAATAAAATAATTGGTAAGAGCTTTTGGAATTTGTTACGGGACTGATGGAAGAAATAGGGGTGAAGGCTATGCGAATGTACGACATGATTATGAAAAAACGAAACGGCGGAGTACACACGGAGGAAGAAATTCGCTATATAGTAGAGGGGTTTACAAGTGGCGAGATTCCGGACTATCAAATGTCCGCCTGGTTGATGTGTGTGTATTATCAGGGCATGAGTAAGGAGGAAACGGTTTATCTTACGATGGCTATGGCTGACAGTGGAGATCGTCTGGACCTTAGTGCTATTGAGGGAATAAAGGTTGATAAGCATAGTACCGGTGGTGTTGGAGACAAGACAACCTTTATTGTTGCTCCGATACTTGCGTCACTCGGAGTGCCAATCGCAAAGATGAGCGGACGCGGACTTGGGCATACGGGCGGAACAATTGACAAGCTTGAGAGTATTCCGGGTTTTCATGTTACGATGCCGGAGCAGACTTTTATTGACCATGTCAATGAAATGAAGCTTGCATTAGTAGGCCAGACCGGAAATCTGGCACCGGCAGATAAAAAAATCTATGCTTTGCGCGATGTAACGGCAGCAGTTGACAGTCTTCCGCTCATTGCATCCAGTATTATGAGTAAAAAGCTTGCTGCGGGTGCTGACGTAATTGTGTTAGATGTTAAATGTGGTTCGGGTGCCTTCATGAAAAATAAGCAGGATGCAATGGCTCTTGCGAAGACAATGGTAGACATTGGAAATATGTCCGGCAAAAAGACATATGGTATTATTACGGATATGAATGAACCGCTTGGTTGTAAGGTTGGTAATGCGCTTGAGGTTTCGGAAGCAATCGAAGTGTTACAAATCAAAGATGTCAATTCATATCTAAATGGCACAAGTCATGCCGAAAACGCAAAGGGAATTCAGCGTCTGCTTCAGGTTTCCCTTGCACTTGCCACCTATATGCTGCTTGGTGCGAACAAAGCTTCGGATGATGTTTCGGCACGGAAGCTTTGTATAGAAGCGATTGAAAGTGGAAATGCACTCCGCAAATTTGCTGAATTTGTTGCTGCACAAGGCGGCGACGACACATGCATTTACAATCCGAACATGCTTCCGAAGGCAAACTATATTGTCCCTGTTCATATGAAGCAGGAAGGCTACATTACAAAATGCAATACAAGTGAGGTCGGTATGGTCAACCTTATTCTTGGTGGCGGAAGAGCAACAAAGGAGAGCGAGATTGACCTTGCGGTTGGTATTGATATTCGCAAACATATTGGTGATTATGTCACAAAGGATGATATATTTGCATATATTCATGCAGATGACGAAAAAGTAATTGATGAGGCAAAAGAGCGTTTGATAGGTGCTTATACATTATCCGATGAGCCGGTTGAAGCGGAACAGATTGTAAAAGGAATTATTTTATAGTTGTTCAAAGAATACAAAAGAAAATAAAAGAATAACGAAGAAGGTATTGTCAATAAGACTTCTTATGATATAATATTTGTCGTGATTAATACAATTATTGATTTTACGTGTCGTATGACACATGAAAGGATGAAATCAGATGAGAACTGCGATTATTATGGGTTCAACAAGTGACCTTCCAAAGGTTGAGCCGGCGGTAAACATTCTTAAAGAGTATGGTGTAACGGTTGATGTAAGATGTTTGTCAGCGCACCGTGCACATGCCGGTTTATCGGAATTTATTGAAGAAGCAAATTCCAATGGAACAGAAGTTATTATTACTGCAGCAGGAATGGCGGCAGCACTTCCGGGTGTTGTAGCTTCCCAGACTGTATTACCGGTTATCGGTGTACCGCTTTCAGGTTCTGTACTTGATGGTATGGATGCTCTGATGTCAATCGTTCAGATGCCACCCGGAATACCGGTTGCAACCGTAGCGATTAATGGTGGTAAAAATGCAGCTTATTTAGCTATGCAGATTATGGCTGTTAAGCATCCTAAGCTTAAAGAGCAGTTACTTGCAGACCGTCGTGCTATGGAAGAGACAGCGATGAAGACAAATGAGGAAATCATTGCCAAATTTCAGGCATAATTTATAATCAACATATATATAATAAGGAGACGAAACAAATGGAAATGGGCGAATTATTGTACGAAGGTAAAGCAAAACAGGTTTATGCAACAGACAAGGCTGATGAGTATATCATCCACTACAAAGACGATGCAACAGCCGGTAATGGTGTAAAGCATGACCAGTTCGAGGGAAAAGGTGTATTAAATAATACAATTTCCGGTATTATTTTCGACATGCTTGAGGAAGCAGGTATAAAAACTCATATGATCGAGAAGCTCAACGAGCGTGATATCCGTGTGAAAAAGGTTACTATTTTCCCACTGGAAGTTATTGTACGTAACATCACAACAGGTTCTTTCTGTAAGAGACTCGGTGCTCCGGAAGGTATCGTATTGGATGAACCGATTTTTGAAATTTCATACAAGAATGATGATTACGGTGATCCATTGATCAATGAGGATCATGCGGTAGCATTAAAGCTAATCACAAGAGATGAGTATGCTTACGTTAAGTCTACAACATTAAAGATTAATGAGTTATTAAAGCAGTTCTTCTTGAAATTTAACTTGAAGTTAGTTGACTTCAAGATTGAGTTCGGAAAGACAGATGACGGAGAGATTCTTCTTGCAGATGAGATTTCACCGGATTCATGCCGTTTATGGGATGTTGATACAAACCAGAAGTATGACAAGGATGTATTCAGACAGGATATTGGTGACCTTATTGAGACTTATAAAGCAGTACTTGCACGAATGCAGGCAAAATAGACGTTTATTGTAGCGTTTTTTCTGTTTTCTATTTGTTTAACGATATGGTATACTCTTATCAACAGATGACAACCACGAAGGTTACATATAACAAGGAGGTACTACAAAATTATGGGTATTTTAACAAGATTTAAAGACATCATGGCAGCAAATATTAATGCATTGCTTGACAAATGCGAAGATCCTGAGAAGATGATCGACCAGACAATGCGTAATCTTACGAAGGATCTTGGTGAGGTTAAGAAGGAAACAGCTGCTGTTATGGCTGACGAGCAAAGATGCAAGAGAGAGTTGGAGGAGTGCAATAAGGAAATCGCTAAGATGCAGACTTATGCAGAGAAGGCTCTTTTAGCAGGTAATGAAGCAGATGCGATGAAGTTCTTAGAGCAGAAGAATACACTTACTGCGAAGCAGACCAGCTTGCAGCAGACATATGATGTTGCAGCTGCAAATGCTCTTAAGATGAGACAGATGCATGACAAGTTAGTTAAGGATATTAACGAGCTTGATTCCAGAAGAGACGCAATCAAGGCTAAGATGAAGGTTGCTAAGACACAGCAGAAGCTCAATAAGATGACTTCTACAATGTCAGATTCAGCAAGCAGCATCGGCGCTTTCGAGCGTATGGAAGCGAAAGCAAATGCTATGTTAGATCAGGCAAATGCTATGACAGAACTTAATCTTTCAACAGAGGAGAGCACCGTTGATTCTTTAGCAGCGAAGTACGACGCAGCTCCGGATGCAGCCGTTAAGGACGAATTAGAAGCCCTTAAGGCAAAGATGGGACTTCAGTAATCCGTGTTAGGATTAAATGATAAGCAAGCAGAGGCCTGTTACAAAGTTGACGGGCCTCTGCTTATTCTTGCGGGGGCGGGTTCTGGTAAGACTCGCGTTTTAACCCACAGAATCGCATATCTCATCAATGAGAAGAATGTCAATCCTTACAATATTTTAGCGATTACATTCACAAACAAAGCTGCAAAAGAGATGAGAGAGCGTGTCGATAATATCGTTGGTTTTGGTGCTGAAAGTGTTTGGGTAAGTACGTTCCATTCCATGTGTGTTCGTATTTTACGCAAGCATATTGACAAGATTGGTGGAACAAGTGATTTTACCATTTATGATACGGATGAGCAAAAGATTGTCGTTCGCGAGGTTATGAAATATCTTTCGATTGATCCGAAGCTTTATCCGGAACGAATGGTTCTTGCAGCCATTTCCAAGGCAAAAGAGGAATATAAAACGCCGGATGACTACGAGAAAGACAATGCAACAAGTTTTCGTGGTCAACAGATCGCAAGTATTTATCGTGAATATCAAAAAAGATTAAAGAGCAATAATGCGTTAGATTTTGATGATCTGATTTTCCAGACCATTTTTTTATTTGAGACAAATCCGGATGCCCTTGCGGAATATCAGGAGCGCTTCAAATATATTATGGTTGACGAGTATCAGGATACGAACTATACACAGTTTGTTTTAGTTAAAAAATTGGCAGAGAAATATCGTAATCTTTGTGTTGTTGGTGACGATGACCAGAGTATTTACAAATTCAGAGGTGCCGATATTTCAAATATTTTAAATTTTGAGGAGATTTACCCGGAAGCAACAGTCATTAAGCTTGAGCAGAATTACCGTTCAACCGGACATATCCTAAAGGCTGCAAATGGTGTGATTGCCAATAACGAAGGTCGTAAGGATAAAACACTTTGGACGAGCAAGGAAGATGGAGAGAAGGTTGTTTTTACAAGATATGAGTCTGAGCATGCTGAGGCAATGGGTATTGTATCAAAGATTAAGACACTTAAAAATCAGGGAACGTCGCTTGGCGATATTGCAATATTATATCGTACCAATGCACAGTCCCGCGTATTAGAAGAAAAACTGATTTACGAAAATCTGCCATACAAGGTATATGGTGGTCAGAATTTCTATGCCCGTAAGGAAATCAAAGATATTGTCTGTTATTTGAAGTCAATCGCGAATCCGGCGGATGATCAGTCTGTGAAGCGTATCATTAATGTACCAAAACGCGGCATTGGTGCAACATCAATTGATAAAATAAGCGATTTTGCAATTGAAAACGGATTGGATTTTTACGATGTGTTGCTTGATGTAGAAGAAGTACCGGGGATGTCCCGCGCGGTTGAAAAAATCCATGGATTTACAAAGCAGATGGAGCATTTCAAGGAAATGCTGAATGAACAGGCATATATTAGCGAAGTATTTGATGCAATTTTGGACGATACAGGCTATAGGCAGGAGCTATTTAATGAAGGAACAGATGAGGCGAAAGCCCGTATTGAGAATCTTGAAGAATTGAAAAACAAGATTGTCAAGTATGAAGAGGATGCCGAGTATCCGAATTTAACAGAGTTGTTAGAGGAGATAGCGCTTGTAGCGGATGTAGATGAGGTGGATGATGAGACCGGTGAGGAAACACAGAAGGTAACACTCATGACATTACATAGTGCAAAAGGACTTGAATTCCCGTATGTATTTATTGGCGGAATGGAGGAGCGCTTGTTCCCAAGCGGGCTTTCCATTGATTCAGACGATCCGGATGCACTTGAAGAGGAACGAAGACTTTGTTATGTAGGTATTACACGTGCAATGCAAAAATTATATCTTTCTTCTGCAGACCGTCGTATGGTTCACGGAAATACAAATTACTGCGAAATTTCCAGATTCATAAAGGAGATTCCGGCAGAGCATCTTGAAAGAGATGATCAGGTAAAACAAACAGGATTCAACAGCTTAGGGGGTGTTCATATGCCACAGAAGAATATCACTAATGTAGGTTATGGTCGACCGAAGATTCTTTCAAATGACTATGCAAAGAATAATCCATATACGAAGGCGTCCGGTAATCCGTCTGCAAATCCGGGCTTTGGTAAGGCATTTCCTATGGGAGGTGCTGCTGCATCGTCGAATGATTGCTACGAGGTTGGTGACACTGTGAAGCACCTGAAATTTGGCAAAGGTGTTGTAACCTCCATTGTTCCGGCCGGCAGTGATAAAGAGATTACAGTTGATTTCGAGCGCGTTGGTGAAAAACGCATGTTTGCGTCTCTTGTTAAGATGAAAAAACTGTAAAAAAAGCATCTACACGGTTGAATAATATAGGAAAAAGGTGTATAATTTAATCGGTTGTGTGCGCAATTGGCGGAAAGTTGCAGGCGTTGCATAAAAAATAAATAACAAAGGAAGTATAAGAAAATGGGAGAGAATCAAAAGAAAACCGGTGGATGGCGCTCAAATAAGTGGGTGCGTGCAGCAATTCCCGGATTGTTACTTCATTGTTCCATCGGTACAGTATACTGTTGGTCATATGTAAGTACAGGTATTGCAAATCAGATTGGATATGAAGTAAAGACTGTAAACTGGGCATTCAGTTTAGCAATCTTTTTCCTTGGTATGTCAGCAGCATTCCTTGGAAGTGTAGTAGAGAAGGATATTCATAAGTCGTCTCTTATTGCTACAATTTGTTTCTCATTAGGTATGATTGGTACTGGTTTCTTCGTAAAGTATGGTACAAATCAGTTTGATGGAGGTGCCGGCAGTAAGAGTCCGCTTGCCCTTATTGGTATCTTCGTATGTTATGGTTTCATTATGGGTGTTGGTCTTGGTACAGGTTATCTTTCACCGGTTAAGACACTTATGTTGTGGTTTGAAGACCGTAAAGGTCTTGCTACAGGTCTTGCGGTTGCCGGTTTCGGAGCTGCAAAGGCAATCGGTGCGCCGATTATGGAAGCAATGCAGAAGCATATGGATATCGACAAGATGTTCTATATCCTTGGTGCAGTTTATTTTGTAATGATGTTTATAGGACATTTATTACTCAAGAAGCCGGAGGGATGGCATGAGCCATCGGGCGAAGAGAAGAAGCCTACGATTATGGAAGTTCTTAAGACAAAGCCTATCACAAACTACATTGGTATCTGGCTTATGTTCTTTATCAATATTACTTGTGGTCTTGCAATTATCTCTTACGAGAAGCAGTTATTCATTACAGTAGGATTTATTTCAATCGCAGGTACACTTGGTGCTATTTCGGCTGTATTTAATGCCGGCGGACGTTTTGGTTTCTCAGCTTGGGCTGATACTATGAAGGATAGAAATACTGTTTACAAGATGATTTTCATACTTTCTATCGCATTTACAGCAATCGTTCTTGTTACAAATGGTATTGTGAATGCAGAAGACAGTAAGCTTCTTGCTATTATTGTAGTAGCACTTATCATGGTCGTGAATGCCGGATATGGCGGCGGTTTCTCAAATGTACCAACACTTCTTTCAGACCACTATGGTATGGGTAGTATTTCCGCTATTCACGGTATTACACTTTCAGCATGGGGTTTTGCCGGTATCGCCGGTCCGCAGCTTGCGGCATTTATTATCAAGAACTTTGGCGGCGACGAGAAAATTATTGACTACCATGGAAAGTCAATGGTAATTAATACACAGGGTATGCAGAATATTCTCTACGCTACATTAGCTCTTTACATCCTTTCACTTGTTATCTGTCTTGTATTTGTTCGTCCGACAGATAAGGCACTTGAGGCTAAGGCTGCAAAGAAGGCTGCAAAAGAGGCAAACTAGAATCGATATTCTGTATATTCAAAGAAAGTTTTATTAGGTATGGAAATTGCAAGAAAAAGATGTTATAATCTTTTCTAGGCAAGCATCGAGCAAAAAGCTTGATTTATGCGATATAAAATTTTGGGAGGTAACAGATATGAAAAAAATTGATGAAGTAGCAGTTGTTAAGGAAGATGAATGCGTAGAAGAAGCTAAAAATGCCTTCTTATCCATCGCATTAATCGTTGGTATTCTTACAATTATCGTTGGTATCTGCGTAGCAGTATATAAGTATCTTACACCGGATTATTTAGATGATTTCGATGATTTCGATGATGATTTTGATGACAGCTTCTTTGATGAAGAAGATCCTGTAGAGGATGCTGAGTAACAACTGTATTGCAGCATAATAAAAAAGCGCGCCTGTCTGCGATGAACCTTTCGGTTGATGCATAGGGTGCGCTTCTTTTATATCATACGATAAGGAATGAGGCGAAAGGAGCATCCTATGGAAAAACAATTTGCATCCGTAGCGATGAGTGAAAAACATAAGAATTGGGAGCGTATAACGCAACGTGAAAATGAATTATATAGTCGTTTGGATGACATACGCAGTCCTTTTGCAAGAGATTATACCCGTATTTTGCATAGTCTGGCATATCGACGATTGAAACACAAAACGCAGGTGTTTTATAATGCGGCAGGGAATGATCACATTTGTACACGTATGGAACATGTACTTCATGTTGAGTCGGTGAGTAATACGATAGCAAGACAGCTTGGGTTGAACGAAGAGCTTACAAAGGCGATTGCGATGGCACATGATCTTGGGCATGCACCATTTGGACACCAAGGGGAGAAGATTATTCGTAAGCTTACGAAGCAGTATCTTGGTAAGAATTTTTGGCATGAGCAAAATGGTGTCTATTTTGTGGATAATATTGAGTTGCTCGAGGATAATCAAAAGATTATGCGTAATCTCAATCTTACCTATGGAGTGCGGGACGGCATTATTTCACATTGTGGGGAGATGGATCAGAATTCACTTTGTCCACGGGATGAAATATTTGATTTGAAGGAATTTGATGAACCGGGCAAATATCAGGCTTCTACCTGGGAAGGTTGTGTTGTTAAGCTATCCGATAAGATTGCATATCTTGGACGAGACATTGAAGATGCAACGAGACTGGGGTATTTGTCTGACGAGGCGCAGAAGCTTCTTCTTGAGATGGCGAAGTCCAGAAATGATAATGCAGTTAATACAACAGTTATTATGCACAATATGATTATTGATTTGTGCCAGAACAGTTCACCGGAAAAAGGTTTATGTTTAAGTGATGAAATGTCGCAGCAATTAAATGAGATTAAACGGTTTAATTATGAGAATATATACTCGAATAAGCGGCTGAAACCATTTGAATTATATTCCGAGCTAGTGATTAATCAGCTGTTTGAGACACTTGTTTCATATTATGATTTATATGGTCAGGATGTAATAGCAAAGCTGTCGGAAAATGCATTTGATCAAAAAAGCTTCGTAAAGGGATTTGTTCAGTGGCTCGTGCAGTATGTAGATAAGACGTTAGTCACGCAAAACAGGTCAGTAAACATTGTTCAAAACTGCGATAATCGGAAAATATACGGCAGTCTGAACACGCGGGAACAATATCTTACGGCAGTCATTGATTTTATTTCCGGTATGACAGACATGTATGCAATAAATGCGTTTGAAGAATTGCTTCGCTGTTAATTGGATAGTTTGAAGTGGTTTTGTATGAAATATTATGTGATTGAACAGCAAACGAATTATTATGAGGAGAAATGAATTGAAGACGATGAAAAAAATATTACGAATGGCATGTTATTTTGTACTGCTTGTATCGTTAATTGGTTGCTCAAAGAAAGAGGATAATGGACTTACATCAAAGAATAGCTCCACTCGAACATTTGATGAGTATACAATGAAGATGTACAACAAATACGAAAAAACAAACTTACCCGAGTTTGCAGGCAAAGATGTTTATGCAACAAAGGACAAAAATAATATTGTTGTAATCCTGCAGGAGGAAGCAACATGTACAATACCGGGTTATGCAAGAATGTGGAAGCAGCTTGTGGAAGAATCCGGACTTGTTCAGGAATCAGAAATTATTGAAAAAGAATGTACATTGAATGAAACTCCATTTTATTCTATGTCGTGGAATTGTGACTATAACGGAACAAAATGTTATATGGACACATTATATACAATTAACAACGGCAGGTTATTCATGGTCTGGATGATTTGTGAAGAGAAAAATGCGGAGCAAATTCATTTTGAATTAGAAACAATGGCTTCAACAATCGATTATGTTGGCAAGCGTCATTTGCCGGTTGCAAGCGATTACCCATTTGTGATTTTTAATAACAATTTTAAAATTACGATGCAAGAGGGAATGTATGCAAATGATATTCAAGAAATGAATACAGGACAGACAGAGTACGACTTGTCCTCTGAAAATGCTACATATCTTATGGTCAAATTGTATGGATTAAATGATCAGTATGCGAGCCTCATAACAAGATGTTTTATCGAATTATATAACGCTGAGGGAAGAACAGCGGAAAAAATAGCGAAGGACAAGCTAAATATGCATGAGAATGATAGTTTATGGCAGGAAGCTACTATGGATCAGTTCTTTTTTGAAGATGTGTGGCCGGATGGATCTGATTTGCTAAAAGGAACAATTGTCTTTCGGGTTCGTTTAACAAATGCAGACAATGGTATGGCAATGGACAATTGTTACTTTGACTATAACGGAAACACATATTATTTTATGCTTTGTTATGGGATGGATTATCCTGAAACAAAAGATGGTATTTACAATGTAATTAACAATTTGGAAATCTTGTAATGTTTATATGGCAGGAGGTGCACATTTTGGAATATCGTATGCCGGATTATTATAATGAATTTGAATGTATTGCCGGTGATTGTCCATGCACATGTTGCAGTGGCTGGGGCGTCTATATAGATGACAGAACCTATGAGAAATACAAAGATTGTGATGCAGACAGAAAGGAATATATTATGAAGCACGTAGATGACGATGAGCAGTGTTTCAAAATCTGTGATGGCCGTTGTTCTTTTCTTAATGATGATAAGCTTTGTGATTTGATTATTCGTGAAGGGGAATCGATGCTTTGTGATACTTGCAGGCGATATCCGAGACATTTTGAAATATATGGCAATCAAATTGAAGCTGCACTTTCTATGTCATGTCCGGTTGTTGCAAGAATGATTATTGACCGAAAAAGGGTTGATAAATTCAAGGTGCGTTCAACTGACAAAAAGACGAACACTGCAAAGGAATTTGATAAGAGGCTGCTTTCGATATTAATGGAAGTTCGAAAAGACATATTTGCAATTGCCAAAGACCGAACAAAGCGTATCGATCAACGGATGCGTGACATTTTGTTTGTAACCGGTCGTGTACAGGAAGTAATCTATAAATACGAGAAAATGCCCGTAAAAGTACCTATTCTTGCCGACAAACTCTTAAAGCAGGCAACAGAATTTTCAAAAATATGCCCAAAATCAACGACTACAACAAATGCGCTTTCTAATCGTTATCATTTGATGAAAGAGTATTTGGATATGTTACTTGGACTTGAGATGATTAATGATGAGTGGCCGGCACTTGTAAATGATATTGTTGAGATTCTTTATACCGGATGTACGGAGGAACAGTACATTCAGGCTGCGAAACAGTATGAAGAATTCCTTGCTGATTATGAATACGAATATGAGCATATTCTGGTATATTTTTTATACACATACTTTCTTGGAGGAGTATACGATGGCAATATCATAGGTATGGTGAAAATGTCGATATTTAGTACGATGTTTATTCGCGAGATGTCTTTGGCGGATTTTTACAGGAATCGTAAAAAACGCAAAAAGCAGACCGTCGATAAACGCATCGAGCACGCATATTTATATTCGCGTCAGATTGAGCATTCAGATGAGAATTTACTTTCTCTTGAAGGAATTTTTACCGCACACCCACTTTGCTCGGTAGATAAGATGGCGAGCATATTGTAAAAAGGGATGGTTTATGTAATTTGTGGGGAGAATGGATATTGCTCTACTGAAGGAACGTGTGAAATCCGGATTTCTGTGAAGAAAAAAATATTTGACTCTCCCTTAAGAGGAGACATTATAATCCTTCTTGTAGCAATATGAGAAGGATTATTTTATCCGATACGGGATAGATAGAACGAGGAGAAATATGGAAACGATAAAAATACATGGACTTAAACAAAACAATCTGAAAAATATCAATTTAGAGCTTTCAAAAAACAAAATCATTGTATTTACGGGAGTTTCCGGTTCAGGAAAGTCAAGCATTGTATTTGATACAATCGCTGCGGAAAGCCAGAGACAGATGAATGCAAAATAGTTCACAAAAAGACACCAGTGTCGCATAAAGAAAAGACTGGTTTGCTTCTGTTAAGAAAAATGAAAGCGAAGAGACGGTTCATCCGGAATGGAACCATCACCGTGAAGAAAGCGTCCGGGTAAGAATCGTGCCAACGA